>Ga0209172_10001568_pt1 | contig 47116 bp, 39 predicted proteins | sample LarsenN4metaG_FD_184113 | JGI IMG/M metagenome (GOLD analysis project Ga0209172, IMG submission 184113) | Hot spring sediment bacterial and archeal communities from British Columbia, Canada, to study Microbial Dark Matter (Phase II) - Larsen... ... | reverse complement strand
GCGCTGATGTGCGGCGAGTCTGAGACGCTCCGGCAGATGGTCCCTACCCCTTGGCAGTTACCTGTGTGTTTAGCATTGTAGTAGATCTTGCGGCTGAGCCGCGCTGATGTGCGGCGAGTCTCCGACTCGCCGGAACGATGACTTATAAACCCCGGCGGCTACGCCGCTGCTTTCGATCGGGTTAAACACAAGCGGCGGCATAGCCGCACAACCGGCAGCCATGCTAAAAGCATACGCGGCTACGCCGCCAGGAGGCTCTGCCTCAAAAACTCGCTTGACTGTTGAAGTCTGACCGGATAAGCCTTCTCTCCGGGAAGCAACTTTGAAGAAAGGCCGATAAGCCTAAAACCAGGCCCCCAGGCAGTTGGCCGCGAAAAGATTTTCTATTCACAGCCAACTGCAACTGCACAGCTCCAGAGGGGTGACCTATTTATAGGGCACAGGTGAGCGAAATCTTCCTAGCTGCGGTAGGAGCGACTTATAAATCCTTGGCCAAATAGGCCGTTCCTAAGGAGCTAGATTTGAGGTCTTTTATTTTCTCAATTCTATAAATAGGTCGCTCCGACAGAGCTAAGCACTGTCTCCATTGAGCAGTTGCAACGAAAACGGAGAGGCGACCAATGGCCAACAGTAAAAAGTACAGAGCTAAGCACTGTCTCCATTGAGCAGTTGCAACTGCAAACTATAAGTCTTCGGGAAAAATCCTTCTTCAGTTCGGGCGCCAAGCGCCCTCAAAACAATTCTAAAAATAAACTTGTTTTGAGCGGCGAAGCGATGGTATCCCAGAAGCAATGACCTCAAAACAATTCTAAAAATAAACTTGTTTTGAGCAGGTCTGCCCCTCAAAGGCCATTGCTGCTTTGAGAGTTCTCAAAACAATTCTAAAAATAAACTTGTTTTGAGGAGTCATTGCTGCTTGCTGGCGCGCCCGGCCTATCGTCCTCAAAACAATTCTAAAAATAAACTTATTTTGAGGGCGCAAGAACTTCGGGCGGTTTTGAGGGCGTTGCACGCCCGAAGTTCTTGCCCTCAAAACCGCCTGAGCCTGCTGCAATCTTTTTCTTAAGGTCTACGGCTACTGCTTTAGAATTCAAACTTCAAAGCGAACTGCAAAATGCGATTATCACCAACAGTAGTAGTTATACGGCCCACAGTTGGCGAACCGATATTCGCATTGGGAAAGCCAAAATAGGGTGTATTGAACAGATTGAAGGCGTCGAACTGGAAACGGACCTTCATCTGCTCGTGAATAATAGTGTCTTTGGATAAAGAAGTATCGAAATTCACATTGCCGGGCGAGTAAAGGACGCCGCGAGCTACGTTGCCGTAAGTATTTGGCGGAGGCGCTACGAAATCAGCCGGGTTAAACCAGAGATCGGCAGTAGGATTATCAAGCTTGCCGCTGCCAATCCGGTTGGGCCAGCTTGGAGCGCCGTTATTTACACCTGTGGCGAGGTTGACATTGAATGGCCGACCGGTGGTTAACGTGGTAATTCCGCTGACCTGCCATCCGCCGATACAGTGACCCAGCGGACCACTCTGGTTGGCCCATTTCCTGCCCGGTCCAAATGGCAGCTCATAAACATAGCTGGCGACGGCGCGGTGCTTAACGTCAAACCCGGAGGGGCCCCGCCCTGCGCGAATGTTGGTTACTGTCTGTGGTCCTCCTGTCGCTCCGCCGCCGCTGGCAGCAGAGCCGCCGTAATCAAGCGACTTGCCATAGGTGTAACTGAACAGGAACTGCAACCCTTCTGAGAAGCGCTTGACCAGCTTGGCTTGCAGACTGTGATAGGTTGACATGTTGCGCGGGTCGGCCTGAAGAATTGTCGATACGTTGCTGAGAGGTTGAATCAGCCGGCGAGAGGCCTGTGAACCGGTGCCCGGTTGAACCTCGTTGATGTTGAAGAAAATGGGAATGTGAATGCCTCTGCTGCCGGCATAAGCTACTTCCCACATCAGAGTTTGAGTAAGCTGACGCTCAATGTTCAGGTTCCACGATTGAGCATAAGGAGTCAGGTTGTTGAATGCATGTCCGAGGACTCGCGGATTTGCTGCATTGAGCTCAGCCGTGCTGCGCGGCTTGACGGTCTGGATTGGCGGGAAAGGATTGGCAATCGTCGGCACGCGCGAGAAATCGGTCGGATTGGTTTCAGGCGCAAAGTTCTGTGAAATTGTGAAAGGAACCTGTTGACCGAGCAAGTTGGATGCTGAGTGTGGCTCAGGGAAATAGCTTATGCCATAACCGCCGCGCAGCACTGTCTTTGCGCCCCCAAACAGATCCCAGGCAAATCCGAATCGCGGTCCGAGATTGCCTCTCTGAGCGGATTTGTTTACTGTCCTTGAAGTGCCATCTTCACCAGCATAGACCAGCTTCAGATTGAACGGATCAAAATTGACCAGACGGTCGCGAATCTCGACATCGGGCTGGTAGATTTCGTAGCGCAGTCCCATATTAAGCGTCAACCGAGAATTCACTTTGAAGTCGTCCTGAATGAACCAGGCATGTTCCTGGTTGGTCATATAGTAGGGTTCCAGCAAAAACCCACGTGAACCGCCAGTTGAGAATCCGGTAAGCAGAGTGGCTAGACCTGTGCCCCCAGTGTTTGTCACTGGATCATTGGTGAAGTTGCGACCGAAGTTGATGGTGCCCCGCGTGTCAGTGTTAGTGAATGGCGATACAAGCCGGCGAATGTAACGATAGCCAAATTTCAACTGATGGCGACCGCGCGTCCAGAACAGATTCTCGTCAAACTGGTAATGGGTCTGTTTGGGGTTGACCGGCAAAAACGCTGGCCCGCCGCTCAGACCGGTGAAATCCACCACATTGATATTTGGCAGCCCGGTAGTAAATTCCGATACATTGATGCCTCTGATGCCCAGCGATTCAGCCGCTTTACGGCCGAAATCAGATTGGAAAGTGAAAGGCGTTGTGCGAGCGAACCCGGTTCGGAATTCATTTATTAGAGTTGGCTTGAAGATGTGAGTGTGGTTGATCGCCGCGCCCTGTGTGCGCAACCGCGTGTTTTGAATGCCAGCGACAAAGGGCCCCAGCTCAAATTTGCGCGCAGCTTCCGCAGGGGTCGGCAAACAGCAAGCGGCCTGGCCCTGAGGGGCGTCGAGCTTGTAACTATCAAAGCTGTAGCGGCCAAACATCGAATCTCTATCGCTGAATTTGTGATCGACGCGAATGTTGAAAGCGTTATCGCTGACTATGCGGTTGGCTATGGAGAGAAAGTTATTGAAATTGCCCGGCAAGTTGGGCAGAGGATAGATGCTGGCGACATTCAGGCCAACCGGATTGATGAGATTTGAGGGGATTATATTGCCGGGAAATGGATCGCGCAAAAACTGTGGATTGGTTGCGCTGACGGGCCTCGTCGGATCGAAGTTGGGATTGCGCCGCGTAGTGAGTGGATTGAAGATGGAAATCAGCCTGCCGTTTGAGTCAGTGAACTCGCTGAAATCGCCTATGCGAGTTTTAGCAGTCGGCACGGTATTGACGAATGTGTTTCCTCTCACCTCTCTCAATCCGGAATAATCGCCGAAGATGAAGGTGCGATTGCGCCCATTATACAGTCCGGGTATATAAAACGGCCCACCGACAGCCGCGCCGAATTGATTGCGCCGGAAAGGGGGTTTCCTGGGAAATACAGTCCTGTTGGTGGCAAAAACGTTTCTGGCATCAAAGACATCGTTTCGCAGGAACTCGAAGACCGTTCCGTGAACTTCATTGCTGCCCGACCTGGTTGAGACTGAGACTACTCCTGCGCCGCGCCCGAATTCGGCTGAGTATGTCCCGGACAGCACTTTGAATTCGCGCACCGATTCAATCGACGGAGTAACAATCACGGTGTTGAATGTGTATTCGTTATTGTCTATTCCATCTATCAACCAGGCATTGGAATTAGCATGGTGCCCCAGCGCGTTGAAGTTTGAGGCGCCTCGCGGGTTGAATGTGCTCGCGCCCGAAAGGTTCTCCCCAGCCTGTCCTGGAGTGATGCCGGGCGTTAAGTAGACCAGCGTGGCAAAATTCCTTCCGTTGAGCGGCAACTCGCGAATGGCGCGCTGCTCGATAACCTCACCCAGCTCGGAAGTGTCAGATTTGATCAAAGGAGCAGCAGCAACAATAGTAGTTATATCCGATAATTCTCCCACTTCCAGAGTGAAATCGACGCGCGCTTTCTGGTCAACTTGAAGGATGATCCCGGCGCGAACGTGCTTCTTAAAACCGATCATCTCAACAGTGATACTATAGGTGCCTGGAATAAGAAAGGGGGCGTTGTAAGAGCCCGTCTCATCGGTCACATACTTTTGCCAGGTATCTTTCCCCGTCTCGGTAATTGTCACTGTGGCCCCTGAAACGACGGCCCCTGAGCTATCGCGGACCGTCCCCAGAATTGTTCCAGTTGTTACTTGCGCCAACAAGTTGCTGGCTGAAACCAGCACTATGGCCGAACCCACGATAATCTTCAGACCTGAGAGTAAAGCTTTCCTGATCATAGTTTCCTCCTTACTTTGGAAAATTAAGGCCGAATTACCGTGCCATCTCGCCTTCGCGTAGTCCCCCAGCTATGATCAAATGTAGTGCCTGATGGATAGGGGAATTTTGCCGCCAGCTTCTCATCCAGATCTATCCCTAAGCCGGGGGCCTCGTTAGCATACATGTAGCCGTTCCTGGTTTCAGGGCATCCGGGAAACACTTCCCGAGTCTCTGGGGGGAAGACATAGCCTTCGTGAATGCCAAAGTTATAACTGGCGAGTTCCAGCGCCAGTCCTGCTGCATGCGCGACTGGAGATGCATCGCCGGGACCATGCCAGGCGGTCTTAACGCCGAAGAATTCTGACAGAGCCGCCACTTTCCGCGCCATACTTAGACCGCCAATCTGCGAGATGTGAATTCGTATGTAATCGATAAGCCGATTGGCAATCAGTGGAACATATTCGTGTTGAGTGTTGAACAGCTCTCCCATTGCCAGCGGAGTGCTGCATTGCTGTCGCAGCAGCCGGAAATGGTCATTCTCTTCGGGAGGGAAAGGATCTTCCAGGAAAAAGAGCCGGTACTTTTCCAGTTCTTTACAGAGGTTGATCCCCTGATTGAGTGATACGCGCTCGTGGACATCATGCAGCAACTCCACTTCATCGCCCAGTTTGGTACGCAAATGCTCAAATAGTTTCGGTATTAGCCGCACATAAGCGGCGGGTTCCCAGATTGCTCTGGGATTGGTTGGGCCGATTGCTCCTGTGCTCTGTGAGGCGCTGTCGGCGCTCCCTCTGGCTCCGTAGGTTGCCAGGCCTGGGACCACCACCTGGACGCGAACATGGCGGTACCCATTCTCCATAGCCTTCCTGGCATTGTCTTCTACCTCCTGGAAATCGCGACCGCTGGCGTGGTAATAAAGATCGGCAGCAAAACGACACTTCCCGCCCAGCAACTGATAGACAGGCATGTTGGCTCGTTTGCCTTTGATGTCCCACAGCGCCATGTCAACGCCGCTCATGGCATTGAATAACACCGGCCCATTCCTCCAATAAGAGCTAACATAGGAAGATTGCCAGATGTCTTCTATCTCATCCACATTTCTGCCTATCAAGAATGGCTTGAGGTACTGCTCTACTGCTGTTTGGACCACGTAAGCCCTTTGAGTGAAGGTGGCGCAGCCCAGTCCGTAGAGACCCGGTTCGCTGGTCATCACTTTGACTATGACCAGCCTGATGCGATTAGGGGCCGTGAGTATTGTTTTAATATCGGTGATCTTAAGTGGAGGCAGGCCGCGAGTAAAGGCCGGTTTCTCCTGGGCCCACACTTCTGAGAGGGGGCCCCGCGATGAGAATAGACTAAAGCCGCCGACTGCGGCTCCGGTTGATAGCCAGCGCAATGCTTCACGTCGATCCATACACCCTCCCATGCTAGTTTCCCTCCCGGAGAATGTGACGATAACTTTGTGTTTTGACTCTTTACGGAGGAGAAAACGCGCTCTGGTGAAAGCTGAGAACCTGCTCCGGTATTGCTTTTCCTGTGTGCTTATACCCCACTTCAGAGTATGAAGCAACTGACAAGCAAGAGATTTTTATCAATAGGTAAAATACTTTGAATCTTAAGCACAGAGGCACAAGCAATGCCAGGCGAGGCAGTGTATAACATAAGGTTATTGCAGTGTCAATCGTCGGCTCGACTTATAGTCCCCTTTTTGTCAGTGTCAATAAAAACACCTGAAACCCGACGCCTGGAACTTAATCGAAGGTTTCGCTGATAAGCGCGTCCTGACCGAGTGTCAGTAAAAACACCTGAAACCTGACACCTGGAACCTGACACCATGCGACTTATGGCCCCCTTTTCGTCAGGGTCCGCAAAAACATCTGGAAGCTGACACCTGCGGCTGTTTCAAGGGCTAGGAAAAATTCTTATCTTTTATTACTATCTGCCATTTCTAGCTACAAAAGCAGTTGAAAAAGTTTTATTAAGGTTGCATAATGCTATTTCTGCCGGAATTCTGAAAGTTGTCATATCGGTTCCTGTACTATTTCACGAATTGGATCCGCACCCGCGCCAGACTAATTGAGCAGTTATGGCTGGCACATAGTATCAAGTGAGTATTGGTCTGCGACTTCGCAATTGATTTCAACAGGAGTGCTGTTTACCAGGCAGGGTCCATTGCAAAAGTGAGCACAGTCTGCGATTTTGCGATCGATTTTAGCGGAGGTTGAACTATGTCTAAACTGTCCAAGCGTGGAAAGTTAACCGAGCGACAGGCGGATATTCCATATCTGCTGGCAGAACGCCCGCACTCTCTTCGAGAGTTGGCCCATCACTTTGGTGTGAATAAAAAGACTGTCAAGCGCAGCATTGAATCGCTCATGCCTTATTATCCTATTATGGTGAATCGCGAGGGGCGCGAAGTCTACTATAGCTTCAGTGATGGCTATCGTTTTCGCCAGCCACCATTCACGCCCGAAGAAGTTGCCGTGCTGCTGCTGGCGCAAGAAGCGATAGTGGCGACGGGACCGGCAGCCATGGGCTCGCCTTTCTCTGCGCACGCTCGCTCAATGCTTGCTAAGGCGCGAGCTTCGCTGCACCCGTCACTCAGGGAGAGGCTGGATCAACTGGCTGCGGTGTACGGGACGGCGGCGGTTCCAGCCAAGGATTTTTCCCGACACGCCGATACGATTAACCGGTTGACCACAGCGGCCATCGAGCGCCGAAAGGTTCGGCTGCGCTACTACACGCTGCACGCGGACACCATATCTGAGCGCACGGTTGAGCCGTATTGTGTCTATTTCGATCCTGATGGGGCCACACTGAAGCTGATAGCTTATGATCACAAACGCAGCGACAAAGTCCCCTTCTCGATAGACCATATCAAACGGCTCTGGATTTTGAACGAGCGATTCACACGACCGGCAGATTTCAACTTGCAAGAGTTTCTGGCCGAGAACTGTTTCAATGGGATTCACGGCAAGCCTGTGACTGTCAAACTGCGAGCGCGTGGAGTGACTGCGCGAATATTTGCTGAGCGGACATTTCATCGCTCGCAGCGCGTGGTAGAGCGCACTCTGCGCAGTGCTAATAGTGAAGAGACTATAACGATAGAGATGCGAGTAGCCGGGGGGCGCGGGCTTATGCGATTCATTTTGAGTTGGGGGGCGGACGTGGAGGTGCTTGAGCCAGCGGAGCTTCGCCGGGAAGTAGCTGCGGCACACCGCAGCGCGCTGGCGCAGTATGGTGAGGGCGATTGAAAAACCGGCATTACGCAGTAGCGCCCTGAAATGCGTAGCGTGAGTGAAAAAATTTTTCAAATTTTTGGGACATAACCCCGTCCTTGTCCACAGTCTGGTTTAGGATAACAGGAAGAACAGGAGGAGACAACGATGGTTAATATGCCGTTAAGCTATGACCAGTTCTTCCGAGAAGCGTTTGGCCCCGAGCCTTTTCATTATCAGTGTCGTCTGGCGCTTGAGGAATCGCTGCCCTCGCTGGTGAATGTGCCGACCGGAGCAGGAAAGACGGCTGCCGTTTTAGGGGCGTGGCTCTGGCGCAGGCTTAAGAATCCGGCGAGCGTCGGGCGGCGATTGATTTACTGCCTGCCGATGCGCACGCTGGTAGAGCAAACGGTGAAGGTGGCAGCAGAAGCTGTAAACAGGCTTAGAGCAGCATCTCCACAATTATTTGAGAAAGATCCTAAGCGATTTGAGCCGTATGTGCTGATGGGCGGCGATGTGACTGACGAATGGGACAGCTACCCCGAGCGCGAATGCATTCTGATTGGCACGCAAGACATGCTCTTATCACGTGCTCTCAATCGCGGCTACGCAATGAGCCGTTTCCGCTGGCCGGTACATTTCGGATTGCTCAATAACGATTGTCTTTGGGTACTTGACGAAGTACAGTTGATGGGCAGTGGTCTGGCAACCTCTATGCAACTTCAAGCTTTCCGTAGACTGTTCGGAAGCTTCGGCAAAGTACAGACAATCTGGATGAGCGCTACGATTGAACCTGACTGGCTGAAAACAGTGGATGCGGATCTCAAACAAGATGCTAGAGGAGAATTTCTACTCGATCTTGCCGCAGAAACAGCACAGACGCTTCATGATGTGATGCAGGCCAAGAAAGTTATTCAGAAGGCAAAAGCCAAAGCTGGTGATACCGCCAAACTCGCCAAAGAGGTTGTTGGCGAGCACGAAAAGCGAAAAAAGCGGAGCCGCACTTTAGTGGTAGTCAATACGGTCAGACGAGCGGTAGAACTGCACGCAGCGATCATAGCTGAGATGCAAAAAAAGAGATTAGGAAAAGAACCCATCCTAATTCATTCTCGCTTTCGACCAAATGACCGCAAGCAAAGAATAAACGAACTGCTCAAGGAGCCTGATGAGGGAGGAACCATTATTGTTTCAACCCAGGTGATTGAAGCTGGCATTGATGTTTCAGCCAGAACGCTCTTCACTGAACTGGCCCCCTGGCCGTCGCTGGTGCAGCGATTCGGGCGCTGCAACCGTCGCGGGAAGGACGATGATGCAACAACCTTCTGGATTGATGTGCCTACCGGTGGAAAAAACAGCCTTGCTGCGCCATATGATGAGAAAGATATGAAGCTCGCCCGCGACGTGCTCAAAGAACTGGACAGCAAAGATGTCGGGCCAATGGCGCTGAAGCAATATGCTGATAGCCTCAGCATAGAGAAGAGAGCAAGCTTGTTTCAGTACGAGCACATCTACGTTATTCGACAGCACGACCTGCACGGGTTGTTTTCGACAGAGCCTGATCTGGCGGGCGGCTACACAGACATTTCAATGTTTGTACGAAACATCGAGCGAGAATCGGATGTTTACCTTTACTGGCGGAAATTCAAAGATTCACCATCACCCGAGGATCCGCCGCCTGACCGCAATGAACTATGCTCTGTCCGCTTCTACCAGTTGAAAGACCTGCTCGGCCAGAAAGGCGTGGCGTGGCAATGGAACAGCGAAGTCGGGAAATGGGAGCCAAAGCGCGCCAATGAAATTCGGCCCGGAATGACTCTGCTGCTCGCTACTAGCCAGGGCGGTTATCACAAGGATTTTGGCTGGACAGGCAAGGCAGTGGATAAACCGCAAGACCTCTCCCAAACTAACGAAGCGCTGTCTGACCCGGAAACAGCAAAGCCACAGGAAAGCCTGAGCGATGAGCTACCGAGTCAGACCGACTGGTTAACTGTGCCAGACCATTTGCGAGACACGAAGGCAGAAGCCGTCGATCTAATCGGGAAGCTTCAATTTGAAGGTGGGTTATGGATACGGTGCAGTTCAAGTGTCATTAAGGGAGCTTGGTGGCATGACGTCGGCAAAACTATTTCGCGCTGGCAGAGAGCTGGATGGAAGTACATTGAAGATTCGATAAACAAAGCCAGAGAGTTTCTGAATGCCTGTCCGGATAGTGCGGCAGCAGATTTCGTCCGGGAATTTTTGAAGAAGCTGGAAAGTCTCTCTGCTGACTCCGATCAGTGGGCTAAGTTCCCTGACATCAAGTACGATCTGAAAGGCTCAAAGCTACCCGCCAATACTCAGAAGCAGATCAAAAGAGCTTTGAACGTATCATTCCGTCCCGGTCTACGACACGAAGCAGCGAGCGCGCTTGCCGCGTGGAAGGAATGGCAGAGAAAGGTTGAGGGATGGACTGCGCTCGCTGTCTATCTGGTCGCATGTCATCACGGGAAAGTGCGTACGGTCCTGCGCAGTACTCGATCAGGAAATGACGTTTTCGGCATTGAGTCCGGTGACGAGCTTCCGCCACTGACTGAATGGCTCCCATCCCAAATGCCTCTTGACTTGCGCCCTAAAGTCTTCGGCGCAGTCGGCGAATGGGACGATTCACAGAATCTCTACCTCGCAGAGATGCCAAGCTGGGTCGAGATGGTAGCAGAACTGCTTGGCCCAGAACTACCTGATGATCCTGAGCCACACGGCGCGATACCTAAAAGTGAGCCGTGCAAGTTAGGACCATTCCGCCTGGCATTTCTTGAAGCCTTAATTCGCGCTGCTGATGTGCGAGCGAGCCGTCAGCCGGGAAAGGGGAGAAGAGAGATGAGTAAGAAACTACAGGCATTGAGCTTTGAAGGCATTCGCCCAGACAGCTTGGGAAATTATCTTGCGGGACTGGGACTACTCGCCGTGCTTTCCCGTAAATGGCCTGGCATCAGAGGAGGGTGGCACAGTGGATGCTTTGTTGTAGTTGGTGAAGAAATCGAACGTGACCAGATCGAAAAATACCTGCTCAAAGAATGGACTCCATCGCTATATGAACGCTGGTGGACCGAGAAACAGAAGGCAGACACCAAAGCAAAATCCGACCAGAATATTTGGAAAGCGCGCAGTTCAGAAACAATATCGAAGGTACGCCTGCTTGATTCCCACATTGTAGGAGTTAGCCGTAACCAGTTCAATCCTGTGCTGGGAACAGGCGGCAATATTGGGAAACGAGATCTGGCAAAAGTCTTTAAGGACGCATGTAACCTCTTAAAAACGTCGGGCCAGCAGGAAGTCATCAGTTGGCTGCGTACAACCCTTTTTTCAGAATTTGGCTCTCCGCTACCCAAGCTTAACTCAGCCGGAACTTGGTTTGTTCACGCAAACAAGACCTTCAACAGCGGACAGAGTTGGTATCGAGAAGGGCAGATTTCTCCCTGGGCGTTCCTACTGGCTTTGGAGGGAGCATTATTACTTGTTGGTGGCGTTGCGCGGCGACTGGGGGCGAATGCTCGGCGTTACGCAGTCTTCCCCTTTGTTGCGGACGCCATTTCACCTGCTTCTGAAACCGAAGTAGGACTAGCCAAAGCCGAGTTCTGGTCACCGCTGTGGAGCCATCCTGCCAGCTTGGCAGAAGCTCGTGCGCTGCTGGAACGTGGCTTGGCACGCATCGGGGAGCGTGGAGCCAAAGCACCTCATGAGTTTGCGATTGCTGCCCGTGCCGCTGGGGTTGATGCAGGAGTTGCAGAGTTTATCCGTTTCGTTCTACGGCAAACCACTAGCAGTCAGGTTTACGAAGCGATACCTGGTGAAAGAATCGAAGTCGGATCAGCCCAAAGCCTTGAGTCACAGTTGATTGAGCCGATCATCCCCTGGATTGATCGTTTACCCTTCGAGCCGCACGACAGCAAGCAAAAGGGGAAGTTCAAAGGGCTGCGCGGCCCGGTCGAAGAAGCCATCATTCGCATTGCCGAACAGCCGAATAACCCGGAACGATGGCAAAGACTGCTTCTTTCGCTGGCTGATGCTCAGGCCCGCATTGATCGCAACAAGGATTTGCGTGAACGCTGCCTGGCACTACCCTGGCTTGAACCATCGTGGTTTGAAAAAGCCTGGCCGTCTCCGCCATTAGAAATTCAGGTAGCTCGCGCCATCACTTCAATTGGTGCTGGAACCGAGATGCCAGTTCTGGTCAATGTTTTCGGAGTTGAACTGGACAAACGTGGAGCGCCGACGTTTTCAGGTGAACGCCGCCCGCAACGCGCAATCTGGCACAGTGGGAATGTGGCGCGATTGCTTGCTGATGTTCTCGAACGTCGTCTGGTGGACACTGATGCATCCTCATCGTTGCCGCTCTCTGCCTGCAGATGGTGTTCTTCTACTTTAGTGAGCGCGTTTTTATCTGCCGCACTTGATGATGAGGAGATCGGGCGCTGGATTCCGCCGCTGTCTCTCATCAACTGGAGCAAGTCCCAGCCATCACTGACAAAGGAAAACGACAAACCGCAGTTTGACCATGATGGAGCATACCTGATGCAGGCACTATTTCGCCCCTTGTTTTACCCGCATCAACTTCAGGTTGATGGAAACGATTTGTTCCCTAACCATCTGAGGCCTAAGGCTGCAATAGCACGCCGCCTGCTCAACTTGATTCGCCAGGGAGAGTGGGGTGAAGCTGTTCAGCTTGCGCAAGACCGTTACCTTGCTGCTGGTCGCTCGATTGTTGTTCCGCCGAATGTTATCGGCGCAGATAATGAACGGCTGGCAGCATCGCTTCTCATTCCAATGAGACGAGTTGACATCGCTCGCGGCTTAAGCCGCTGGCTACAACCAACTAAAAACTATTTCGGAGGTGAAAGAAAATGAACCAAGAATTTACACTTGACGATTTACTCAGACCAGAAAGCCCGACCTGCCTTATCATCAAAGCAACACTTGAACCTGTAGGAGATCAAGACCGATTCCAACCGGCGGGTTTCCCCGAAGTAGGGCACGTAATCTATGATGCGCCGCGCAGTAATGGGCAGAAAGAAAAAGTTTGCATCATTGATAGCGCAGCAAGTATGGCAAATCATCTTGAGTCAGTCTGCATGGCCGGGCCGAACGATACGGACCTTCACCCCGACCTCAATGGTCTGCCATGCGTCGTTTGTGTCACTGACCGTAACTATCGGGTTGAAGGAGATGCTATCAAGCTCGACAAAGATGATCCTTGCGATAAGGTCGTGGTTACAAGTCTGACAGAAGGCCACCGCGTTGCCTCAGATTACTTCCTTGATGGGCTGCTTAATCCAGTGTGGGTGGAAGAAAAAGAGGAAACGAAGGAGAAAAGTGGCGGAAAGGAGAAAATTGTCATTCCTGCGCATCGAGAGGGAAAGAGGTTTCGCGATCAGTTGCGAGAGGATTTCGGTATCATTGAGGTCAAGAAGAACGAAAAATACTTCATCCACCCCGAGGACTGGTGGGCGATTTATAGAACAATCTTCAAATATGATCCGAACTCGCTTGTTCACGGCATCCTTCTCGCAAAGGAGCAGATCAAGATCAGCCGGCTGTTGACTGCTGGTTTAGAAGGCTTCGGCGCTGCGCGGGTAGGACGTAGCGGGGTCAAATTTGACCGTCTCGGTAAAACCCTCTCCGGGCAGCCTATCTTCGCAGTAGATGAAGAAACAGCTAATGAGATTCGTGCGACGTTTATTTTTGACCTTGCTCTGTTGCGCTCTTATGGGAGAAATAATAGAGGGCTGAACAACGACCAGAAAAAGCTATTGCTGGGATTAGCTCTCTGGAAAATCAATCGCCTACTCGCTCAGCCGTTTCGCTTCAGATCGCAATGCCACTTGAAGTGCAGTACTCTTGAAGTGACTACAGAGGGTGGCCAATCAGAATCTTCAATAAGTGGCGGCCGGCAGCTGCTGAGCAGCTTTGACATCAAGCAGTTGATCAAAGCTTGCTTCGATGGTAATACCATCACCACAGTCTACTATCCTGCCAATGAACTCTTTAAGGTCAGGAAGGAAGAGGAAGCCCTAGGGGAAACAGCGCCTGAAGAAGACACCCAATCACAGGATACGGAGGAATGACATGGCTTTGATAATTGAGCAGCGATTCCCGTTCGGTCGATTTCACGCAACTCGCTGGAACCAGGGTGCCTTCGGTGATGCTTACGGCGAGTGGCCGCCTTCTCCTTGGCGTTTGCTGCGTGCGCTCGCAGCACGTTGGTTTCAGTACGCACGTGAAATAGGAGAATCCAAAGAAAGTGAGGCAGAGAAGCGTGACTCCCTCTTAAAACCGCTCCTGCAATCGCTCGTTGACTCTTTGCCTGCTTATCGGTTGCCACCTTTGACGTGGCGCGGACCGGCGCTCAAGCAGTATCAACCAACCAGCCTCGACTGGACTGACAAGAGTAGGGCAGCTGCTGGTTACAAAAAGCCCCAGACTACCCTCGTTGAAGATCACTATCGGGCCGTGCCGCTTGATGAATCAATCTTCTGGTACTGGGAAGGCATTGATCTGGAGGAAGCACAGAAGCAACTTTTAGATTGCCTGTTGGAACGTACGCTTTATTTCGGGCGCGCGGAAAGCTTCAGTCGTTTGCGCCGGGTTGAAGCTTTACCAGAAGGGATGGAGATCAACTGCCAACTTTTCGAGCGTGATTCAGGAGAGATGATGCCTGTGCTTGTTCCCTTGCCCAATCACACACTTGACCTCGCGGTGCTACTGGCGGCGACCGATGACAAAGAACTCAAAGGGCGATCAATCCCGCCAGGCACTGCCTGGTATTATGCCTCAATTCCTAGCCAACCTGATGCCGTGGTTCCAGCTATTCAGTATATGCGTTACCCAGACCACCTGAACTGCATTCAGTTTGCTGTGGGCGGGCGCGTTTTTCCTCCTATGCGCCGATGGGTGAAGATCACAGAACGTTTCCGTGGGCGAGTGATTAGACATATAGCACAGATCATTGTGCCCAACTCGAGCGGCCGATACGATCTGCTGACCTCCGAGCAGAAGGAAAAGCTCGCGCTTATCTGTGGAAAAGATGGCCAGGGGCAGCCTCTCCGCGGTCATCGCCACGCCTTCTTTCTGCTCTGGCCTGATGAGAATGGGCTCCCAACTCGTCTTGTAGTTTGGAGAAGTGATCCATTCTCTAAAATGGAAATTGAGGCGATGCTTGCTGCCGCCGAAAAACCCATTGCATGGGATGCTGGAGCACCTGAATGGGAAGTTCAGATGGTCCCCCTCCCCTACGATACACCAGCACCTCCTGGCTTACTGGGTACAAGTAATATCTGGATAAGCGCAACCCCTTTTGTCGCTCCAGCAGAGAGACACCAATTCAGAAGAAATGGGCACCGCAGGTTGGGTGAGTCACCTGAGAATATCCTAATCAAACTACTTCGGAAAGAGGGTAGAATTCTGCCCAACAGGGTTACATGTTGTACGGACCATGAAGGAGAAACCTGGGTGAATCTCCATGAAACCAGAGCCAGGCGTTTTTTCAGAGAAAAGACTAGAACCTCTTTAATTCGCCCAGGAGTTCATTTATGCGTGGAATTCCCTACGGCGGTATCTGGCCCTTTGGTTCTTGGTGACTCATGTCATTTCGGCCTTGGTTTGTTCGTCCCATTGCAACATGCAAACAAGCTACAAGGCGAAAGACAGAGATTTGTATCTGAACAAAGATAGCCCAGCCTAAAAGGTGCTGAAAGAGAAAGGTCAAAACTATGATTACTCTCAGCTCAAACTTTCTTTTGGTTAAGCTCGATACAATTTATCGTGAAATAAACAAAAGTGGTACGATGACGGTTGCGCGTTACGCTCTCGATTCAACCGTGTTGCCTTTAGTGAGTGACGCTTTGCCTTTCGCAGAGCAGGTGCGCCGCGCACTTATAAGCAACCGCGTGGATACTTCGCACTCCAAAGTCATCACCGGCAAAACACGCGACGGCATGCCGCTGGAAGGCCACTCCCACGCGCATTACCTCCCATCGGACGAAGATGGCGACGGCCGCATTGACCACCTCACCATCTACGCGCCGTGCGGCTTCGATGCCAGTGACATTACTGCTCTGGGACAGCTTTCGACGATCTTTAGAGCAGGAAATAGACCCGATGTGCGAATGATCCTCACCGGGCTGGGCAAGCCGGACGATTTCACTGACGTTCCCTTATTTGCAAGCTCGCGCCACTGGCGCTCGGTCACGCCCTTTTCGCTCCCGCGCTTCTCCACGCGCGGCGCGAGCAAGCCTCCTCGCCCGCGCGACCTCCCCAATGCTCAACTCGTCCGCGAGCTACGTTTGCGCGGATTGCCGGAGCCTGTCTCCATCATCCGCACGCCGGGCTATGTGGCAGGAGACCGCCCTGTTGTCCGCTGGCTTGAATTCCACACCCGCCGATTCAACGGAACGCAGGGGCACGGCCTTGCGGGATTTGAAATGGAGTTTGCTGAACCGGTGCAGGGGCCCCTCACGCTTGGCTTTGCCTGCCACTTCGGCCTCGGATTGTTCCTGCCCGCACAAGATCCCCGCGCGAAGGAGAGATGAAAGATGCTGATTGCTGGTGAAATCTCCGGGATTCAAAGCTACCTGTTCGATGTCGCACACGAAGGCGGAGGGCAGGCGCGCCGTCTGCGCGCAAGATCGTTCTTTATCCAGATGCTCGTCGAAGCAGTAGCTCTTCGCATCCTGCGCGCTGTCGGATGGCGCTACGATCAAATACTTTTTTGCAACGCCGGGAAATTCCTCGCTCAGGGCGAAGACCTCGATCAGGTGCAACTGCGCCCACTCGAAGAAACCCAGCGCCAGATCACCCTGTGGCTCCTCGAAGAGACCGGCGCAAGCTTGCGCCTTTCACTCGTCGCGCAAAGTGAGGAAGGGCCTGCTGCTGAAAATTACCAGAGAACAATGCAACAGCTCGCGCACAAAAAGAAGCGCGCCTGGTCGGAGGTCGCAATCGAGGGGGGCCGATGGCAAATGGAAAGACTTACCTTGCCGCCGCTCGATGAGCCGTGCGAGATTTGCCATCAGCGAAGCTCAGAGCGCCAGGAAACGGACGATGGCATTGTTCGTAGCGTCTGTCGCCGATGCAATTCGGGCCGCGAGATTGGCAAGCGGCTGCCTTCGGCAAAATGGGCTGTTCTGTCGGAGCTTGAGCCGCCGGGTGGTTTTGATCTTTGTGGCTGGCGGTTCACTTTGAGCGAGCAGCAACCCGTGCTACGAGACGGCGAAATTGCAATCTCGCTCGACGGGAAGCGCAACGGCACCGAGAACGAAGATGACCGCTTCATTCGGCGGCGACTGCTGCGGCACATCCCGACAGAGAACGGCCTGCCGGTCGAGTTTGAGGAACTGGCTGATAAATCTCGCGGAGATCGGCTCCTCGGCGTGCTGAAGATGGACGGCGACGGATTCGGGGCCCATATCAATCATCTGATACAGGGCTCGACAGACCTCAAGAAATTTGTCGATTTCAGCAGGGAGTGCGATGAGTTTTTTGCCGGGTGCCTCAACAACCTCATGTCGGAACATCCGTGGGACCTGATCTACACGGTCTTTTCGGGCGGCGATGATCTATTGCTTGTCGGCCCATGGGATGTTGTCTTCGATTTTGCCGGTGAGATTCAAAGCAGGTTCTATGAGCAGTTTCACAGCCGAGGGCTGACAATCAGCGGCGGCTTTGCGCTCATCAATTGGAAACAACCCATCAGGCTTGCTGCGGAGCAGGCTGAACAGTGGCTTGACTGGGCGAAGCGCGAACCGGCCATCGGTGAGCGAGAAGGGCGAAATCAGTTCGCAGCCTTCGGCCAGGTATGGAAGTGGCCAGATCACCAGCGCGTGGTTGCTTGCGCGCACCAGCTTGTCGCCTGGACGGAGAACAAGTTGATCGAGCGCGGCTGGCTGCACACGCTCCTCAGATTGTCGGAGATGCGATTCGATAATCGCTCGAAGGGCGAAGGGGGCCTTGCGACGGCAAGGCTAGCGCACACGGTGGCCCGCAACTATCCCCGCCGCGACGACCCGAACCCGGAAAGGGCCGCGCTCAGGCGATGGGCCGATAGTCTGGTCAAAGACTTCGACCGGATGAATTACGTTGAAACGAGATGCCTGTCGGCAATCGCGCGCTACGCGCTGACTGCCACGCGAAGCAGGAGGGAGGAATAACTATGCCAGGACGAAGCTATCCACCGCGTCGTTCACGACGCCCTGAGAGAGAAAGAACTCTCGATGAAGTATGGAAAGATTACTTGTCGGGGGGCTACTTCGATGGAGAAGGGCTGAAGGATGAGTACGTCGCCCGTCAAAAGGTAGAGGAGCTGGTCAGGGAAATGTCGAAAGCCAATCCCGCGCTCGCCAATCATCAATTGCGGCGCTTCTTCCAGCATTGCCGGGCTATCGAAGCCCGCCTCAAGTCCAGACAATCAACCTGGGAGGTTGAGAAAGGCGAAATTCACAAGCTTGACATTGCAGCAGCAGATGCATTCGGCAAGAACAACAAGAAGATTCCAAAAATCTTTCATGATTTCATCAAGAGAAATGTCGCCAATATAAAAACTGAGAAAGACTTCCTCGAAGGTTTTCTCAGGCACTTCGAAGCGATAGTCGGATTCGGCGCGCAATACTTCAAAGAAAAAGAAAGGAGTTAAAGATGAAGAAACTGGGACAGAAGCAAATCACCGGCGTTATCCATCTTTTGAGCGGAACTCGTGTCGGTGGCAGCGACGATATGTTACAGATAGGCGGCACGGATTTAACCTGCATTAAACATCCTGTGACGCTGGAGCCTTATTTGCCCGGCTCCTCTCTGAAAGGCAAGATGCGCTCCGAGTTGGAGAAAAAAGAAGGCAAATTCGGCGGCGCGGGGCAGAATGAGCCTTGCGGCTGTGCCAGAGAAGACTGCTTGATCTGCCGGGTTTTCGGCCCGCACAAGAAACCTGATCACAAGCTTGCGCCTTCGCGCATCATTATTCGTGACGCGCCACTTATCGAAGGCGGCCGCGTCGAAATCAAATCCGAGAACATCATTGACCGCAAAACCGGGACCGCGCAGTATCCGCGCAAAGTCGAGCGCGTGGCCGCTGGCTCGAAATTTCTTCTCAAGATTGCCATCCAGTATTGGGATATTGATGACGGCTGCGCCTATGATGGAAAAACAGGGGTGGAGGCTCTGGTCGAATTCGTCCGCGCTGGCCTGCGCGAGTTGCAGAAGACAGGGATTGGTGCTGGAACAAGCAGAGGGTACGGCGAGATCGAGTTTCTTGACCTGAAGCTCGACGGCAAGCCGTTCAGTTTGTGAGGCAAGCAATGAAAGTCTATCGAATCAAACTTCGCCCGCTTTCCGCCTGGCGCACGCCCTGGCAGGCCGACACGCTCGCGGGCCTGTTGTGCTCGACGATGGCGCGGACACAAGGGGCAGAGGCCCTTCGCCGCGAGGTGCTTGAACCCTGCCTGCGCGGCGAGCCGCCATTTGTCCTGTCCGATGCTTTCCCCGGCGACCTGCTGCCGCTGCCGGAAATCGTCCGGCTGCAGCGATGGTCGGACGATTCGCTCAGGCAAGTCAAGCGAGCGCGATGGCTCAAAACGGACGCTTTCCGCCAGGCGCAGCGCGGTGAGAATGTCGCTGTCGGCGACCTCCTTGCAGATGATGTTCTTAAACCGAGCACTCACCTGCACAACACGCTCGACCGGCTCACGGACACGACTGGCGCGCAGGGAAGTCTTTACCCGCGAGAGGAAACCGTGCTGATTGAGAGCCAGTCTTACCTGAGCGTTTACGCGCGAGTTGAAGAAGGTTTTCTCGATACTCTGTTTGTTCTATTCCGCGCGCTCTCGGATGTAGGATTCGGAGCCGATGTTTCGACCGGCAAGGGACAGTTCGAGGTCGAGGCCACCGGTTTCGAGCCGGTTGACTGGCTCGATGAAGTAACTGAGGTGAACGGCGTGATTGCGCTCTCGACTTTTCAGCCGAACGAAAGCGACCCGACTGAGGGGTTCTGGGAAGCCTTCGCCAAGTTCGGAAAGGTCGGTCCCGATTTCGGGCTGAAAAATGTTTTCAAGCGCCCTCTGGTGATGCTTCGCGCGGGCGCATGTCTTTTCACGCCGGAGCGAAAAGCGATACTGGGCCGGGCTATTGATATGGAGGGGATACTTTCCGATTCCAATTGCCATCGCTTGCGCGGCGCAGGCGTCGCACTTGTGCACCTGGCCTACGGCCTTGCGGTTCCAGCGCATTTCTCGACGGAGGGATAGAGCCATGAAACCTCACACTTTGATTTCGACTGTGGGCACAAGCCTTTTCAGCAACCTTGGCCAGATAAAGGAGCGTGAAACGGAAGAGCTTGCGCAAGCTTACAGGGAAAAGAACTGGCTGCGTGTTTCTGCCTGCCTTGGCAGGCTTCAACCGGGCGAGCGATTGTGTGGAGCGGAAATCAATTCGATTCAGGACCTTCTCGATCGCGCCGAAATTCAGAGGCCGCCCTTCGCGCTCCATTTCTGCGTGTCTGATACCGAAGACGGGCGCGCGGTCGGAACGATACTGAAGAGCTATTACGAATCTCAGGAGTCGCAACAAAGGTTCACTCTATAACCGGACTCGAAGACGCTCACCCGTCGCGCTTCCGCACTGAGGGGCTGCGCAACCTCGCGCGCGAAATTGGCAGAATCATCCGCAACATCGGCGACCCAAAATTCGTGGCGATCAACGCCACCGGCGGGTATAAAGCCCAAATAGCAATAGCAGTCCTCATAGGGCAGGCGCTTGAAGTCACGGTCTTCTACAAACACGAAAGGTTTTCCGAAATCATCTCATTTCCGCCGATGCCCGTGAGCTTCGATTACGACCTTCTGGCAAAAGAGGCCGCCCTGCTCGATCAGCTTGAGCGCGGCGAACTGCTGGAGCTTGAGGAAAGCGAGATTGATCCCTCACTGAGGCTGCTTTTGGAAGAAGCGGAATCAGAGGGAACAAAGAAGCTGTGGGCGCTCGCTCCGATAGGCCAGATTTATCTGGAAGGATTCCGTGTGCGCCATCCTCTTGCCCGGACGCTTCCCCCTGCTTCTACCAACCGCTCGCATCCTTCATTCCGGGATGACCACTACCCGGACGGATTCAAAGAGTTCGTGGAGAAAGTGTGGCGAGAGCAAACATTTATCAACACCTGCCATTCGCTTCCTTACGACCAGCAGCGGAGCATTCGCAATCGCGTTTTTTACCTGCGCAATGACGACCAAATCGTCGGCGAGTATGTGGATCGAAATGGCTTCGGCGCTCGATTTGCCATCAACACCACCGCTGAAACTGCCCCGCAGCGCACGGCTATAGTGATGCACTTGAATCAGGAGTACGGCTATGAGTGAAACATTTAATGCTGTTGCTGAGCAAATCCCAGCGCGGATGGTCAATGAGTATACTTACTGTCCGCGCCTGTTCTATCTCGAATATGTCCAGCAAGAGTGGCAGCACAACACGGATACGCTTGAGGGCCGGTTCGTGCATCGGCGGGTTGATAGGGAACAGGGCAACTTGCCAGCGGCTGCTGATTTGAACGATCAGGTCAAGCTGCATTCGCGTTCAGTGCTCATCGGCTCTGACCGATTAGGCGCGATTGCTCGCATCGATCTGATAGAGACCGATGAAGGGCGCGTCATACCGGTCGATTACAAACGAGGGGCTCCGCCGGACATCCCCGAAGGCGCGTGGGAGCCCGAGCGCGTGCAGCTCTGTTTGCAAGGATTGCTGCTGCGCGAGAATGGCTATGAGTGCGATGAGGGAGTGCTCTACTTTGCCGGAGCGCAGGAGCGAGTCACTATTGAGTTCACTGATGAGATGGTTGCGCGCACATTAGAACTACTCTCAGGAGCGCGCCTGACTGCTGCATCAGGAGAGATTCCCCCACCGCTTGTCAATTCGCCTAAGTGCCCCCGCTGTTCGCTGGTAGGGATATGCCTGCCAGATGAGACCAATCTCTTGCGCGCGGTGTCCCTGGGCAGCACAACGCAACTGATTCAGATTGCGCCGGGAGCGAAGAGCGAGACGAGGCGGCTTGTGGCGGCGCGCGATGACCGGCTGGCTGTCTATGTTCAAGGGCAGGGGCTGAGCGTTGGATTGAAGGGAGAAGTGCTGGAAGTGCGCGATAAAGGTCAAGTCGTCAACGAAGTTAGATTGATGGAGACTGCGCAGCTCAATCTCTTTGGCAATGTGCAGATTTCGGCGCAGGCGTTGCGCGAACTGGCAGCGCGTGATGTGATTATTTTACATCTCTCCTATGGAGGTTGGCTGAGCGCGGTCACTACGCCGCCCCCGCACAAGAACATTGAGCTGCGACGGCGGCAGTTTCAGGCAGCGTCAGATGGGGCTGTGTGTTTGGCGCTGGCGTGCGCTTTCATTTCTGGCAAGATTCGCAACGGGCGCACGCTGCTGAGGCGCAACGCTCGTGATTTGCCGGAGGGGACTTTGCGGCGTCTGGCGGAATCGCGGAGGCGAGCCGAACGGGCGACGGCGCTGGAACAATTGTTAGGGATTGAAGGAACAGCGGCGCGGGAATACTTCAGCAATTTCGCTCTGATGTTCAAGCCGGGCGAGAATGGGGCAGCGCCAGCTTTCGATCTTGAATCTCGCAATCGCCGTCCGCCGCGCGATCCGGTCAACGCTCTGCTATCGTTCCTTTACGCGATGTTGACCAAAGAGATGATGGTGACATTGATTGGAGTAGGATTTGATCCATATCTTGGGTTCTATCATCAGCCGCGTTACGGTCGTCCTGCGCTGGCGCTCGATTTAGTGGAAGAGTTTCGACCGCTGATAGCCGATTTGGTGGCGATAGGGATGATCAACAATGGAGAGGTGCGCCCTTCAGATTTTATCGCGCGGGCAGGAGCGGTGGCCCTGACGGACAGTGGCAGGAAGCGAGTGATTGAGGCTTATGAGAGGCGGTTGGATACTCTGGTGACTCATCCGCGCTTTGGTTATGCGATCAGCTATCGGCGAGTGTTTGAAGTGCAAACGCGATTGTTGGCGCGGTTTCTGATGGGGGAGACTGCCTTTTATCCGCCATTCTGCACGAGGTGAAACGGATGCGCGCTACATAGTCAGTTATGACATCTCTGATCCGCAACGACTGCGCCGGGTGCACCGCACGATGCGAGGTTATGGGGACCCACTTCAATATTCTGTGTTTTGCTGCGACCTGTCGCCATCTGAGCGTGTAATGTTGATCGAAGCACTGACCAGGATCATCAACTATAGAGAAGACCAAGTGATGCTGATCGACATTGGCCCGGCAGATGGTCGTGGGCGTGAAAGTATTGAGACGATTGGTCGCGCTTGCGATATGGAGCAAACTGAGCGTATAGCAGTCATTGTGTGATAGTGGTTGGGTTGCGAGCGCAAGATCGATGTATTCAGATACGCCCACCGCTCGCGCTATGTAAAGCTAATGATTTAGGAGGGATGACTTGAAAAACAATTGTTGGTTGGCTATCATGCGAGCATCGAAGCAGCAACCTCTCGCAATAGGTGCTGCAAATGCTTGGCGAATTGGTTTTATATATAGTGCTGTTTCCACGTTCGAGTGAACGTGGCTCCATTGAAGCGACAAAGTCGCAGAAGTTGTGAACGCTTCTATTTCGGTTTCCACGTTCGAGTGAACGTGGCTCCATTGAAGCTGAGCAAGTTCGGAAGGCTGCCTTTCCTCAGCCGCTGTTTCCACGTTCGAGTGAACGTGGCTCCATTGAAGCTGTTGCCGCCCGTTCTTGTGTAGTCGCTTCTACTTCGTTTCCACGTTCGAGTGAACGTGGCTCCATTGAAGCTGTTCGAGAAACGATGCAAGCTTCTTCTCCACTTGCAGTTTCCACGTTCGAGTGAACGTGGCTCCATTGAAGCACGATCTGTAATATACTTTTATCACTTTTATCACCTGTTTCCACGTTCGAGTGAACGTGGCTCCATTGAAGCCCCTGCGCAGCTTTGTTAGCCCAGAGTATCGTCCCCGGGTTTCCACGTTCGAGTGAACGTGGCTCCATTGAAGCTATCTCAGAGGAAACGAAATAGTAGCCCATGAAGGAGTTTCCACGTTCGAGTGAACGTGGCTCCATTGAAGCTATGATGTTTTGGGCGACGTTCCCTGCCAATCCCGCGTTTCCACGTTCGAGTGAACGTGGCTCCATTGAAGCCGACTATCGTGTTGGTGGCGCAACGCCACCAACACGTTTCCACGTTCGAGTGAACGTGGCTCCATTGAAGCTGACATAGCGGCTTGGATACGCCGTTACGGGTTGGAGTTTCCACGTTCGAGTGAACGTGGCTCCATTGAAGCTGCCGGGAGATCGAGCGCTTTCCGGAGTCTATCCGCCGTTTCCACGTTCGAGTGAACGTGGCTCCATTGAAGCTTGTATTGCTAGGCGAGCGGCGGCGAGGTTAACGCCGTTTCCACGTTCGAGTGAACGTGGCTCCATTGAAGCATTGAGAACGACGAATAATTGGAGAAAACGAACATGCGTTTCCACGTTCGAGTGAACGTGGCTCCATTGAAGCGTGAAGAGATTGCTTACCGAGCGGCAGTCCCAATCGTTTCCACGTTCGAGTGAACGTGGCTCCATTGAAGCGAGCAGGCTGAGGGCTTGTCGCCGTGTCTTTATGTTGTTTCCACGTTCGAGTGAACGTGGCTCCATTGAAGCGACATGGCCGACACCCCTTCCTTCCGGATGTAAGGTGTTTCCACGTTCGAGTGAACGTGGCTCCATTGAAGCACTGGTGGAGTGGCCACGTGGAGCGGGAAAGTCTGGTTTCCACGTTCGAGTGAACGTGGCTCCATTGAAGCGAGCTTTACCAGCAGACGGTCTGTGATGTAACGAGGTTTCCACGTTCGAGTGAACGTGGCTCCATTGAAGCCCACTGCTGCCCAGCGCCAGCAGGGCCGGAGGAATCCCGTTTCCACGTTCGAGTGAACGTGGCTCCATTGAAGCCTGCAGCGTGTCGAAAATTTAGCTGTGATGCAACGGCGTTTCCACGTTCGAGTGAACGTGGCTCCATTGAAGCCGGTAACAGATATAGCAACTACTGTGACTGTTGTTGGTGTTTCCACGTTCGAGTGAACGTGGCTCCATTGAAGCCTGTTAGCGCGCGGACCTCTTGCGCGTGCGCTTGCTCCCGTTTCCACGTTCGAGTGAACGTGGCTCCATTGAAGCAGAAATGAGGCGGCTTCAGACTTCGGCGGCTGGAGAAGTTTCCACGTTCGAGTGAACGTGGCTCCATTGAAGCATGCGCCCTATTTCATCAGAAGAGCGCGCGAGAGCACGTTTCCACGTTCGAGTGAACGTGGCTCCATTGAAGCACATGACGGGAGAAGTTATAGAAGAGACTAAGGAGGCGGTTTCCACGTTCGAGTGAACGTGGCTCCATTGAAGCTTGACCTTGTAAGAATTCCTGATAGCGCGATGCTGGTTTCCACGTTCGAGTGAACGTGGCTCCATTGAAGCGAGTGTTATCGATTACGTGAACTGGGCCGTCTATCGTTTCCACGTTCGAGTGAACGTGGCTCCATTGAAGCATCTCGAAGGCGCTGATGATCTGGCCGCAGAGAAACGTTTCCACGTTCGAGTGAACGTGGCTCCATTGAAGCGCTCAATAAACTTGAGAAAGAGTAGCGAGAAAACTCGTTTCCACGTTCGAGTGAACGTGGCTCCATTGAAGCTTGATACGGTAGCGGGAGTCGGAGTTGAACTGACCTGGTTTCCACGTTCGAGTGAACGTGGCTCCATTGAAGCGCTCAATAAACTTGAGAAAGAGTAGCGAGAAAACTCGTTTCCACGTTCGAGTGAACGTGGCTCCATTGAAGCGCCGCTGTCGATTTTCTTGATTGTCTCCTTGTCAGTGACAAGCGTTCCGGCGATCCAGGAGCCATCGGGGAATTTATCGATCATCTTTTGCAGGAGGTCCTTGCGCAGGATGAAGACTTCAACGGGATAGCCATAGGGTCCCCTATGATCGTGGTCGCGGTCGATTGCTTTGGCGAGCTTGCCGGTCTTGAAAGCTTTTATCATGAAGCGCTGCTCGGCCTTCTCTACCTCTTCGGCAGTGGCATAATCGCCCTGGGTATCTATCGAATCGGGATCGTCAGGGCTGCCGGGAGGATAGACTACGCCGAAGATGAGCCGCTCGTTCGCGCCGGTCTTGATGATGAAAACAGTTTCCTCATCATCACTGCCAATCGCGCTCTTCTCTATGACCTGCTCCTCCATCCCTGCTCCAAAAGAATAGCCTGACCATACATAGATGGTCAGGCTTGCTGACTGCTGATTCCCCTAATTCGTGCAGTAAACAGGGAATTGCCCTGCAAGCTTCTATGAGTTGGCCTGGCGGTAGCATTCAAGCTACACTCAATCAAAGCAAACAGGGAATTACCTGCAAACTTCTATGAGTTGGTAGTTAGTTCAGATAGAGCCTGGAGGTCCTCTTCAGATAGAGCCTGGAAGTCCTCTTCAGACAAATCTATGGCTTTTTCATCCCCGGCCTTCTCCACATCAGCCTGCTCTGCGAACGGTTTCCGGGCCTCCATGTCTTTGAGCGAGACGATCTGCTGATTTGTTGGCAAGTAAGTGCGGTTGAACACGCGGCTGAGTATTTCGCGCTTCTCATCGACAAACAGGCTGTCTGTTTGATTGATCTGGGCCAGTATTTCGGCCAAAGCAACCGAGTCATTCTGAGGGGCTGAGTTGCCCTTGAAGCGATGATACTTAACGCCGAGAGGGATCAGAAGCAGCCGATCGATCAATTGATCTGACAATTCGCGCTCAGGGCCAAATATCTGCTGTTCTGCCAGCAGCAGGCTCACTTGAGCAGTCGCCCTGTTGTAGTCTTCCGACTTGCCAATGAAGATAGGGGGCAGGCGAAAGCTGCAGCGAATCTGTTCGGCGTTGCTCTTGAGGTACTCCAGGAAGCCAGCGTCTTTAGCGATAGCTTTTGACAGGTCGTCTATACGGATCTGCGCTCCGCGCCCCTGCGGCCGGCCCTGAGCGGTTTCCTTCATCTCTAATATGAGAATCTTGGGGCCATCAGTTCCTTTTATCTTTCCGAGGAACGCCTCTACTCGCCGGACGGACTCATCATTGAGCTTCCCGCCCGATATGCTCATCACCAGGTGGGGGATCGCATTGTTATCCCAGTGGTTGACGTTCGTCTCTTCGGCGCTGCGAGAGCCGAGCACTGCCAGGAGCGCACTCATATAGCGAGGCACGCCGTAGGCAGAATACGGGCAGTAGATTTTGAAGTGGATAATTTCAGTGGCCTCCGCGTCGTCACTGGGAAGCTCCTCATTTTCACTAAGGAATTTACCAGTCTTGCGGCTCATCCGGCGCGGATCGCCGTACTCTTTGAACCAGACCTTCTTGTTGCCTCGCACCTGGCAGAACTTGCGGAAGTGAGTCTCTACTTCGATCTCTTCGACTGCCGGGAGAAAGTCGTCGCCTTCGACTCTCACCTGGAGTTTGATCGGCTGCGGCTCCGGATCGATGCGGCCAAGCCGCATCGTGTACGATTCTAGGTGAACCAGGCCCGCCGGGGCGCCAGTGCCGTCCCGCAACACCTCCCAGTATGCGTTCCCTGTGGATTCGAGATCGACGCGCCGGCGCCGGCACAGCTCGGTAAAGCTGAGCTTGGGATCTACGCTCGCCATCGCAAACCAATTGTTGATGCGGGCAGCCTCCAGAGCTATCTCCGATTCGAGCTTCTTGCGCTGCTCTTCATCTTTGATCAGGCACTCAAGTTGAAATCCAAATCCTTCAATATTGGTTTCGTAAGCAGTGATACAGCTCTCAAGCACATAGTTATAGTCCGGGAGATGGGTCAGGAACTCCAGTGGGAACGGCGGCTCAAGCAGATTATGCTCGCTGTATGAACCCTTGAACGGATCTTCAGCAATTGCTGCGCTGGTGGACCTGGCAGATTGTCTGCTACTAGGGGCATCAATTAAGTGCGCTTTGATGAGGAGAGTCTCATCTGTCTGTATGAGATCGGGCTGTAGTTCGTTCGGTTCCATCAGTGTCTCCACAATGAAAAAGCCCGCTCCGGTTTGGAGCAGGCTCTTTCAAATCCTGTTTCGTGGGTAGCGGCTCAGGCGTCATCGGCAATTACATCGCTCGCCCATAGATAAGTGCCATTGAATTCATACTTGAGCATTTCCATAAATGCTTTGCCATCTGTGCGTTTAGGTTTCTTTTCAACAAAGATTGGTCCAATGCCTCCCCTGAGACGCTCAGATTCCTCTATTAGCGAGCGAATATGATCGGCTTGCGGCCCCTCGAATACAATGTGGTTATCCCTTGTTAGCCTGATGGTTGCAATATGCTCCACTTTGGCCTCTTTATCGTTTATGCTCAACTGTCTGATTTCTACCCGCATCGTAGTTAATTCTACTACAATTAGCTTAGAGGACGAACCATTTCTTTCTTCTGAGGAACTGATCGACGCGATCTGCTGTATTGAGTGCCGCATTCTCTCCTAAGCTACGGCGAACATATTCCACTATATCCTTTCTACGGCTACGGACAATATTTTGGTATTTCTTGGGAATAGACTGACCGCGTAGCTTCTGATAGAGAGAGTTATTGATTGGCGATGGTGCAGTCCCTGCTCTTTCCGCTAATGAGTATCCATTATCAATTGCGTGAAGGCGCTTGCCTTCAATAAAGAAGTTGCGGGCTCTTCTATCAATAGCTCCAAGAATATGATCTAGTACCAATAAGCGATTTATTTGGTCGCGGCTGACTTTGGCCAAATCAGCGGGGTTTGCTAGATCTCCTCGCATGCCACTGACCCATTTCTGAAGCGATCCAATTTCACCTTTTATTGTTCTTATCGTAGTTGGTGGCACTATTCCGAATCCAAGCATCCTATCAATCTCATAAGCTGCAACTTCTCTTTTATAGGCATTAGGAAACGCTATAGGAGCAAGACCGCGTTTACTCTCTCCAGACGCAGGCTTGAAAACTGCCTTAGAACCATCGCTAAATGTTACTATATGCGATTCGTTTCCGCCCTGCTCAGGGTTCCTGATTATTGCTTTGATCTGCTCCTGACGCAAGACCTTCACAGCCTCAGCGTCTTCTGCATTGAGAGCTCTCCTCGAAGCTGCAGCCCGCGCCCGTGGATCATTTATATTGACCCTTGCTCCAACGCCGCTGGCGGTAGTAAATCGCCCGCGCGCGTCGTGATAAGGATTGTATTTGGCGATCCGGTCGAGCCTGGCAAGAATATTCGAGAGATCGCTCAGCAACTGTCTTCTGTTCACTGCCGACTAAAGTCAGTGCAGGCGTCTGCACTTATTCCTCTTCTTCATCCTCGACATACTCGATATGTACGGGAATCGGGTCATCGAACTCGACGTTGCCGTTCTCCTTGATCTCGTAGGGAATCTTGAGAAGCTGGCCGTCTTTGGTGCGCTCGGCGATCAGGTAGTTTTCATCAACGAAAGTCTCTCTGACCCAATAGATAGGGATAGTGCCTGATCCGCACTCTGCTGGCCGCTGGTACTGCATCCGCAATGCATTGCCTACCACATTGATCTGAGACTCTGCCGATTTGGGACCGCGCGCCGTCTTTGAGATCTCATCTGAGGCCAGAAGGCGTCTTATCGTGGGAATATTGAGCGCCGCTCTGAATCATTGCGCTCAAAGCGGCGACAAAAGGGTGATGCTAAAAAGGGGAACTCGAATTTCATGAGTTCCCCTATGCGTCCTGATAATGTTTTTGGTGGGGATGGAGAGACTCGAACTCTCACGGGTTGCCCCATAGACCCCTCAAATCTACGTGTCTACCAGTTCCACCACATCCCCAAAAACTCTTTCTTCAAATAACGATCAATTTTGCTCGATTGGAAGCTGCTTTTGCTTCTGTTGATAATAAGATGCTCTTCTCTTACAAGTCGCTACATCCGTTAAGCCCAAACTGTTGCCAAGTGTCAGGGTCCGGCTATGGCAATTCGGGCAAAGGAGACGGCGATTCTCTTTGCGGTTATCGTTCCGATGACCGATCAGCAAACGTACAGGTCTACCAGTTCTATCACATCCCTTTAGCTTACTTCTTCTGTGCTCCACTCTGCTCAGGCTGGGCCGGTTTGTTCTCTTGAGGCTTATTTTCCGGCTTGGCCTCACTCTTGTTCTCACCCTGAGCAGGCGCGGCTCCCTCCTGAGATTGCGGCGACGGCAGCGCCGGCTGGTTCTGTTGTTGCTGCTGTTGTTCAGGGTGACTTTGCGCCGGTCGATCTAGGTCGCCACCGGATACAACAGACTTTGGGCCAATCACGTTTAGCGAGAACAGAAACGCAATCAGCATGAAAGCCACAGCAGCGCCCAGGGTTATCTTCTGGAGCGCAGTCTGCGCTCCGCGCGGGCCAAAAGCCGACTGGCTTCCGCCGCCGAAAACTGCGGCAGCATCTGCTTTACCCGATTGCAGCAAAACTACAGCGATCAGGATAAAGCAGGCAATGACATAGAGCACATAAAAGATAATGGTCAGCAAAGTCTAGCACCTACTTCTTATAATTTACTATCTCAGAGAACGATCCAGCGTCCAGGCTGGCTCCTCCAACAAGGGCCCCATCAATATCAGGCTCATCCATCAGCGCCGCGATATTATCAGGTTTAACACTGCCGCCGTAAAGTATGCGCACGCCATCTGCCGTCGGCTGTCCAACAAGATCAGCCAGAAGCTTTCTGATAAATGCGTGCATCGTTTGAGCTACTTGCGGTGTAGCAGTGCGGCCTGTGCCAATGGCCCATACCGGTTCGTAAGCAATGATGATACGGGAAACGTCCTGGGCTGTCAAGCTTGCCAACCCGGCAGCAATCTGTGTCTTTACTACTGATTCTTGTCGCCCGTCATCGCGCTCGGTGAGAGTCTCGCCAACACAGACAATAGGCGTCAAACCGTGCTGCATCGCTGCCTTTATCTTGCGATTGACCAGTTCATCAGTCTCGCCGAAAAATTGCCTCCGCTCGGAATGACCTATGATGACGTGTGTAGCGCCTGCATCCCTGAGCATATCTGCGCTCACCTCGCCGGTAAACGCGCCCTGCTTGGCTTCGGGAGCGACATCCTGAGCAGAAACCTTAATATTAGAGCCTTCAAGTCGATCAGCGACAATTTTAATAGCAGTGAAAGGCGGGGCTACGATTATCTCACAGTGATTTGAATTTACTACACGAGGCTTCAAATCGATCACCAACTGTACAGCTTCCCCGATGAGCTTGTACATCTTCCAGTTTCCAGCTATGACAGGTCTTCTCATAAGAGTAATGCGTAAGAAGAAGATGCGTGTGTGATTCGTAGAAGAATCAAGAAATCTCTTGCACGATGTATAATGCGCGTGAAAATTGAGCAATCTCAGCTTTACTTACGCATTATGCATCACGCATCACGCATTACTTGTCCGTTAACGCCTCCACTCCGGGCAGCGTGAGCCCTGACAGGAATTCGAGGCTTGCTCCGCCGCCGGTAGAAATATGAGTTATCTTGTCGGCAAGGCCGGCCTGAGTTACTGCAGCAACAGAATCTCCTCCGCCTACAATGCTCAGCGCGCCGGATGTAGCTACTGCTTGAGCAATGGCAATCGTCCCTTGATCAAAAGGCTTCTGCTCGAACATCCCCATTGGCCCGTTCCATACAATCGTTTTCGCTCCGGCAATCTCATCGGAGAACTTCTTGATTGTCTGCGGGCCGATATCGAGTCCCACCCAGCCTTCGGTTGTAGCAATGACAGGAATAGTGCGCCGATTCCTGACCGGATCGAATTTGTCTGCTACAACGTGATCAATGGGAAGCTCAAGTTTGACATTGCGCTGACGGGCCTTTTCTGTGATCTCGCGCGCAGTGTCTAGCTTGTCGTCTTCTACAAGGGAATTGCCCACATTGACGCCTTGCGATTTCAAAAAGGTGTAGGCCATCGCGCCGCCGATCAACAGCGCGTCGGCTGATTTCAAAAGGTTCTCTATCACCTCAATCTTGTCTGAAACTTTGGCTCCACCCAGAATGACAACAAAAGGATGCTCCGGATTGCTCAAAGCCTTACCCAGATATTCAAGCTCTTTCTCCATCAGGAAGCCCGCTGCTACCTTGTCGAAGAACTTTGTCATTCCAACGGTGGAAGCATGAGCGCGATGAGCTGCACCGAAAGCGTCATTGATGTATACATCGGCCAGCTCTGCCAACTGGCGCGAGAATGCTTCATCATTCTTTTCTTCTTCTGCGTGGAAGCGCAGATTCTCAAGCAGAACAACATCGCCGCTGCTGAGCGAGCCGATCAACTGCTTGACCTCATCGCCAACGCAATCGGGGGCGAGCTTGACCTCTTTGCCCAGCAGCTCTGAAAGCCGCTCTGCGACGGGCTTGAGGGAGTATTTAGGATTTGGTTGGCCCTTCGGCCTGCCCAGATGAGAAGCCAGAATGGCCAGAGCGCCTTGATCCAGAGTGTATTGAATCGTTGGGAGGGCTGCGCGAATGCGGGTGTCGTCGGTTACTTTGCCGCCGGAAATCGGCACATTGAAGTCAACTCGAATGAAGGCGCGCTTGCCTGTTAAATCGAGATCCTTGATTGATAGTTTGTTCATGACCAGCCCCGAAACGTAAAGCGTAATGCATGAGTGAAATGGAATTTGCTCAGTTCTTCTACGCGCTGTACATTGCGTAAGCAGGTTGCTCGGTTCTTCTACTCGTCAAATATCACGCGAGAAATTGCTCAATTCTCCTGCCCATCGCGCATCATCTTATTACGCACTACGGATTACACATTATTTCTACAGCCCCTTTGAAGCAATGAACCGGACCAGGTCAACGCAGCGATTGCTGTAGCCCCACTCATTGTCATACCAGGCGAGGACCTTGACTATGTTGCCATCTACTACCTTAGTAAACGGAGCATCAACAATCGACGAATGTGAGTTGCCACGGAAGTCGATAGAGACAAGCTCATCTTCCGTGTACTGAAGGATGCCTTTCAGGGGCCCCTCAGCGGCGCCCTTCAGCGCAGCATTAACCTCTTCAGTCGTGGTCTGCTTCTCCAGCAGAGCGACAAGATCGACCACCGAGACATTAGGCGTAGGCACGCGAATGGCTATGCCGTCGAGCTTGCCTTTCAATTCAGGAAGAACGAGACCGATTGCCTTGGCCGCGCCGGTAGTCGTCGGGATCATCGAGACGGCAGCAGCTCGCGCGCGGCGCAGATCCTTGTGTGGCAGGTCAAGAATACGTTGATCGTTAGTGTATGAGTGCACGGTAGTCATTTGACCTTTAATAATGCGAAAGTTTTCATGTAGAACCTTTGCCACCGGAGCCAGACAGTTAGTTGTACACGATGCATTCGAGATAATGCGGTGCCTGCCCGGATTGTACATCTCGTCATTTACGCCCAGGACAATAGTAATATCTTCCTTTTTGGCAGGAGCGGAGATGATGACCTTTTTAACTCCACCGCGCAGGTGTGCTGCCGCCTTTTCGGCATCGGTAAACAGGCCGGTCGATTCGATTACGATCTGAGCGCCGACCGATCCCCAATCCAATTTAGCGGGATCTTTTTCAGCAAATACCCTGATCTCGCGATTATTGACAGTGATACTGTTTTCGCCGTGCTTAATATCGGCATTGAGAATGCCCAGCACAGAATCATATTTCAGCAGGTGAGCCAAAGTTTTAGCATCGGTAATATCGTTGACTGCTACAAAGTCAATGTTGGGATCATCGATTGCGGCGCGCACGATATTGCGACCGATACGTCCGAAGCCATTGATGCCGACTTTAATTGCCATGAAGTGTACCCTCCTTAAAGAAATTAAAGGCAAAGATCAAGCATATTGCCCCTATTATTGGTTGTCAAGAACAAGCTATCTAGCACTCGCGGCCTACGTTGTGAAACTCCAGATCGGCAATGGCTATCTGTATCAGTGATGTGGCATCGCGTCCGTCTTGAGGATAAGAAGATATTCCGCAGCGCAACTGGATATTCAACCCGCAGTGATCTCGATATTCAGCTATATCAAACTCGATCCGCTGAAGCAGTGTCCGGACGCCTTCTTCATCGGTCTCCGGGCAGACGAGAGCGAATTCTGCGGTGTCATAGCGAAAGACCTTATCAATCTGGCGCAGCTTGAGCCTGAGCAGATTCGTCAGATCAACCATTACTCTCTCAATGGCCTGTGTGCCAAACTCCTCTTCTATTTCTTGTAGATTGAAGTGCATAATAATGAGCGTGAACCAATGAGAGAAGCGATCACAGCGTTTAATCTCGATCTCAATCTCTTTTTGAAACAGCGCCCGGCTATAGATTCGCATCATCGGGTCCGGGGGGACCGCTTCGCCCATATTGATGAATAGATTCTCAACGAACTTCTCCACCGCCGTAGCCATAACTTCATCGAGCACCATGTCGGCGCGAGCTTGAGCATTGATCAATGTTTCAGGCGAGAACTCGATTCCTGTTTCGGCGATCAACTGCCAGATGCACTGGCGCAGCACCTTGAACTCGCGCACAATATCGCTGGCTCGGAACTCCTGGCCCTCTCTAATTGCTCCGTAGCCACAGGCGGCTGCTTCGCAGGCCTCTAAATTAAAACTATTATGCCGTATTGCTTCACATACCTGTCTCAATATAGTTCCGGCACAATTGATAACCTGAAGCTGCATTCGCGCATCACCTCCGTCTGCGCCTCTAACAAAGCGGAGATGCCGCCGCCAGCGGAATATTATCTCGTCTAACTTGCTATGTATGATCTCCGATATCTTTTCCATAGACATGACTTGAACACACCTTGTGATATTAGGGATTACAGTGATTCTTATCGGCTGGAGGCGCATGCCAATATTAAAGATTATTTATCTCTTGTGAGACCTGAACCCCAACTGTATCAATACGATGCAGTCATAAGACGGGTTGCCCTCAGCCCTTCGTCAAATAGCCGACGGACAGGGAGGGGAACAAAGGGCTAAGGGCAAAGAATGGTCACTTCTTGACCTGCCTCCAGGAGATAATTACCACCTTGCCCAGGGTGCCATCGACGCTGTTCAGGGTCAGCGTGAAATTCCCGCTCACTTCATTAGAGCTGACCGGCGAGCCGGTTGTATGCGTACTGCCGAAAGAGACTACCTGGCCAGTGAAGAACCCGTTGCCGCGCAGGTCTATCTGCTCGCGCGCATAGATCAGCCCTCTCAAATTGAGACCGGAAGCTGTGCCTTGCAGATCGATGTCTTTACCTGCCAGCAACAGGAAGTTGATCCTGGCAAATGGCGGTTGATAGACCCTGGGCAAGATAACATCATTGAGCTTTGAATTTATCGTCGGGTTCCCTTGAACCGAGATGGATTCGGTAGAGATAACCGATATATTTGTGTTGCCGCCGTTGATTCGCACATCGCCATCTATAAAATAAGTTCTGTTATTTGCTGTTGTGGCATTCTCCAGCGCCCAGCGGCCCCCGCTGCCAGGATTCCAGCCCCATCCAAAAGCAGACGCTGCATTTGTCACTGTCGGCGGCGAGACGGTTCGGTTAATGATCACCGGTTGACTGGTGTTGATCCCGCTCATTGAAGATTCCAGATTCAGGAGCGTGACAATCGTGTTGAGATTCGCGCTGTTGGGTCGCACAAGGATCACATCCGATCGGATGAGGAAGAAATTTCTGGGGAGATTGTCTGTTGATGACGGGATAGGCTTGAAATCAGGGATGTCGATGCGAGGCTGATCGCCTCCGGCAAATCCGCCTACTCCACTTGAGCCGTTGAAAGACTCGCTAGGGGGCCCCGAATAACTGCCCGTTGCAGTGGCTGTCTGTTCGATGAGGGCTGAGCCTGAGACGGTGAGGTTAGAGTTGCTGTGGGCGCTTCCCAGATTGCCCTGAATGGTGGCGTCGCCGGTTATTGTCAGGCCCCCGTTAGACGCTATTGCGGGATAGGGGACGAAGCCGATCATGCCGTCGAGCACAACCTGTGCGCCGCCCGGACCCGTTCCCGTCACGCGCACTACCACTCTGCGATTTATGTCTGATGAATAATCGCCATCTTCGGCCACCGGGGCGACGGGCGGAGCAAAGCTCACCTGCGGATCATTATCATCATAAGCGCGAGCAGAGTAATTGCCATTGCCAAAGCTGAGGCCCCCTTGTGGAATGGGTGCGGCATCTGTGGGATAGATGGTTCCGCTGAGCACTCCATCATCTGCTGTGCCGGGAGTGTTATCCGCTCCGGCAAGCACCCTGGTGAAATCTCCATCAATTCCTCTGAGAAGATCAAAGGCGTGATTGATGCCGGCATCGGCAATGTAGAGAGCTTGAACATTGCGCTCGCTGCTGGAGCTGATTTCAATCTCTGAGCCTGCCGATATTGCCAGCGCCATGCCCAGCAGAAAAAGCAAGCCAAGAACAAAGATCGAGAGGGTGAGCGCAATGCCTCTTTCCTCATCGCTAAATTCGGCTGCCGGAGAACGGCGCGAGCCGTAATGGAAGCGCCGATTGACGAATGAAAACAGAGAAGAGAAATTTTTTAGCATTATCGGTTCCTCAGTCTAATGTGTGAAGTAAGGCTTGAAGTCCTCGCCTGTCCATCGGCAACCGTGCGCGTTGAGCGAGCAGTCACGTGGACGGTGACGAGCTTTTGATCGGGCGAGAAATCGAACTTCAAATCCTGTATGTCTTCGGCCAGGGGCACGGGGATTGTGCTGGAGTTGTTATCAACCATTACTATGTTTGTGCCGCTGCGGTAGATCGAGACGTCTTCCGAGCTGATTACCACGTCTGCATCAGAGCTAATGGTGTCGGTGAGATTCTTGTTTCCGTTGAGATCGCTCTTAATTCTTATAGTAGTGCCCCCAACTATATTCCCGTTCGGATCAACCGTCCCTCCGGTGATGCCGACTCCGAGGACGGAATTGATTGTGCTTATTCCTGCCGGATTATTGCCTGCGCCGCGAATAATCTCGGCCAGCCTGTTGATTGCGAATCGAGCGTTCTGCTGCGCATCGGCGCTTGCTTGCTCTGCGTCAAAGCTCTTCTGATCCCTGGGCAACATGTTGAATGTCAATCCCAGGATGATCGTGAGTAGAGCGGTGGAGATCAGCAGCTCCATCAGTGAAAAGCCTCGTTGAGATTCAATACAGGATGGTTCAGCGACTGGCGCAGGCGCATCCTGTCGCAGCTCCGTCGGTGAAAAGCCTTGTTGAGATTCAACGTCTGGGATTGGAAATCTGGGATTTGAAATCTCTCGTGTGCTTGTTTTCATGCTTCTCCTCCTTAATACAGCGCGGAACCCAATCAAGAAATAGCCACAGAGTCACAGAGTCACAAAGATAAGGTTCACCGCGTCTCTGCGCCTTTGTGGCCATAGGCTAAATTCTTTTCAGACAGGCTCTCAGGATTCGCGCTTCAAGCTCACTTTCCAATAATGATAGTTCTGGCTTCAACAACTTTATTGATACGCGAGTCGGAGTTAATAGGGACAGCTCGCAGCGAGAGCACTTTCATTCGTGGCGAAGGAGCAGTATTGGGGGCAGGCGCGGTTGCGTCAAAGACCTGCCATCGTACTACAAAATCTCCGCTGGCGTCGGTTGAGCTGTAATCGGGCAGGGACTCGTCGAGGCTCCCGCCCGGAGCCAGCTCAGACGCCGTGTCGAAGTCCAGCGCCTTGAGCTGCTCTATCTTGTCCTGCACAGCCATTGTGCCGATCCCGGTGTTGCTGCCGAATGAGTCCCCCTGCACTGCCATTAAGAAGAGCCCGCCAATAGCAAGCGCCCCCACGAGCATGATCATCGATGCGATCATCGTCTCGAGTATGGTGAAGCCATGCTCGCTCTGGCTAAAACTTTTTGGCATTAGATACTCCTCCCTGGAACAAGCTCCATTTGCTAGTGGAGGCTGACGCTGCCACGCGAGGTAATTCTGACCGTGCGTTTGCCGCTTGGATTGCCGACGGAGATCGAAGGGGGACTGCTTCCTATGGGAAGCTCTCCTCGCGAGGTATAGATGATCGCTGCGTCATTTGTGAAGCTGACGCTGGAGGGGAGAGTAGTTGCTTCGTCTGAATCAAGCGTCTCGTTATTGTTGAGGTCTATTCCGTAGGTCCCATTGCTTTTCGAGAAGATAACTCTGATAGATTGATTTTGTGAGATGGCGCGAGAGCGAGCCTTATAGAGGTGCGTTGCTATGGCCTCGGCGCCTATCTTGAGTTTGTAAGATGAATATGCATTAGCGAACATAGGGACTGCTCCTGCCAGCACGGCAGAAGCAACCAGAAGTGTAGCAGCAAGCTCTACCAGGCTGAAACCTGAACAGTTCTTCGTGCTGATGGTTCTCCTCACAGTTAGACTCCTTCCTATCGCCTTTCAGGCGCGAATGGGATCGAGGCAGTCTGTTTCAGTTGCTCCGGCCCATTTCCAGAGGGTACGCGGAGCCTGCAGGAAGATGGAAGGGATGCCACGGCCGCTTGAGCAACAGCTACAACTGCCTCGATAATCAATTCATTTGCGGTGAGAGATAGGCAGAGTCCTCAGCCGGTAATCTGACTAGCACTGGCGAGGGAACGACCTATTTCCCACTTCGGTAACCTGACGATCTCGATCGCTGATCGAGACTCACGGCTTTGCGACCCCAGATCGCTCTGGGTGTGCCTTTATCGGTGAAAAATCATCGTACTAACAACACTCATCTGAAGCAGATTTCAAATATTGCTTTTCTGCTGATCTCAATATCGGCAGTTGCATAAGAAGGTGTATAGAAGCTCTGTTGCACAATTGTTAAATCTTGTGCACTTTCTTGATGGCGACTCAGCCGATCAAAAGATAGCCGCATCGCTGTTGTCCTGATACTCGCTGGCAGTTACCCCTGTCAGTTGCTTGAACGAGCGGGCAAAATAATGAGTGCTGGTGAAGCCGACTTTGTAGGATACCTCTTTGATTGAATATTCGCGCGACAGCAGAAGCGATTTTGCTTGCTGAATACGAATCTGGCGGAGCATCTGGCGGAACCCGACGCCACAATCCCGGCTGAGAATTCTGCCCAGACGATGCGTAGGAATCTCCAGCCGTCCGGCTACATTCGCCAGCGAGAGTTCGGGATTGGAGAACTCTTCGCAGATAATCTTCACCGCCTGTTGAATGATCTGGTAGACGGATGGGGCGTTAGCGCAGATGCACCTCATCTTAGAAATAGCCGGCCTGATGATCCTCACCAGATCGAGATCATTATCATCGCAGTCGCCGCTCAGCAAGAATTCAGCTTTAGCAATGATGCCTTCCTGATTAGCGGGTGTGGGGCCCCGGCGCAAAATCAGCATAGGCGTCTGCGAGTATATCTGGCGAAGCTGGCTGATAAACAGGCGGCGCATCGGGAATCTACTTAGGCCGATAACGATTAGGTCAATCTCTCCTGCCGGTGGATCGACCATTCCTGCGCGGCTCTGGCCTTCACTGATAGCCTTGTCGCAAGGCAAACGCCTTAAAGGCTTCAATACGCATTCACAGCAGTCTACGGCAAACAAACGAATAGTGCGCAATTGCAATCTTTCCGGCTCCGGTGAATATCAGCGAGGGGCAAGTTTCAACGCCTTGTCATCAGCCGTTGAATATTAATTTCGGCAAAGGATGATTTGATTTAACCTTTGCCTTGAGTGAAATAACAGGGCACCTGATGAACATAAGCGTTCAACATACCCAGCTCTTCATCTTTATTGATGATCTCTACCTGAAGCAGATCGCGCAATGAGACAAAGCCTACTAACCTGTTTTCAGAGACAATTGGCAGATGGCGACAGTTGTTCTGCTGCATCTTCTTTATGCACTCTTCGTAGCTCTCGTCAGGATAGCCAACCACCAGCTCTTTGGTCATCACCTCTTCGACTTTGATCTCGCCGGGATCGAGGTTCTTGACTACAACCCTGGTCATCAGGTCTCTCTCGGAAAAGATCCCAGCCACGCGATCGCCGTCAAGAACAGGTAGCGCGCCGATCTTCTTCTCTGACATGTAGCGAGCAACATCAAGCACCGTCCGGTCTTTCTGCGCAAAGAATATTTCACCGTTAATGAGATTCTTTATTGGTTGTTCCATTTGACCTGCACTCCTTATCAGCGGGGAAGCAAACAGAGTTTGTATGGGGCATCAACCAGCACGTAAAAAGTCTAGGCGATGTGCTAATCGTTGTCAAATCAGACAGTTTTCAGGAATTTGCTCATATTCTCATCAGCAACAAATTCTGATCTAGTCAGTCTCCCAGAGTATTACCGTTCCATCGCCGCTGGCCGAAGCTAACTTCTGGCCGCTGGCAGAGAATGAGACGCAGTTAACGAAGTCGTTATGTCCAAGCAATGTGTCAATCTCATTATGAGTCTTGACATCCCATAGCTTGATGGAATTGTCGCGCACTCCACCGCCTGATGCCAGGAGCGAGCCGTCGGGCGAGAAGCAGACGGACAGCACATCGCTCAGGTGGCCCCTGAGAGTTGCAAGCTCGGTCCGATTCACTATGTCCCAGAGGCGTATTGTGCCGTCCCAGCCTGAAGAAGCAAGCAGTTGTCCTTTAGGAGAAAATGTAGCTGCCCACACCGGCCCATCGTGTCCTTGCAGAAATGGCAATTTGCGACGAGTCTCCAGATCCCACAATCTCACCATGCCATCAGAACTGGCCGAGGCCAGCAACCGGCGGCTTAATGAAAAGCTGACTGAAAAGATAGATCCGTCCGGTTCAGGTAAACTTGCCAGGACATTTCTGTTCCATAGATTCCAGAGTTTTATCACTCTATCGACTCCGGCTGATGCCAGGAGCTGTCCATCAGGAGAGAAAGCGATAGTGAGTATATCCCCTTCGTGGCCCTGTAGCGAAGATAACTCGCTGCGCGTGGTCATATCCCACAACTGGATGACGCAGTCTGAGCCTGCTGAAGCAAGCAATCGTCCGTTGGGCGAAAAGACAATTGTATTGACCGATTCGTTGCGTCCGAGAAGCGTCGCCAGCTCTAGCCGCGTTTCGACATCCCACAGCTTAATCATTCCATCTACGCTTGCTGAAGCAAGCAGCCGCTCGTCAGGCGAGAAGGCCACAGAACTGACATAATGCGCATGGCCCTGCAGCGTAGCCGCTTCATGGAATTCCACCGTGGGTCTGAGAAAGCTGAAGATGCCTTTATTAATGGTGACCTCCCGATAGAAATCGGCTAGAATGATCCGTTAATTCTTAGAGCAGGTTGTTCGCTCGCGGCGGAGCGCCCGTTTAACGACGGCCTAAAGATTATTACAAAATGCATTTATTTATCAAGAGCGTCTGCCGGATGATAGCGCGCCTGTCTCCACAGTATCTTATCGTCTTTCGTCTCGTTTAACTAAAACTGATTTTGAGAGAACGATGATGTCAACCGCAAAGATAATTGTTATCGGCAGTCTTAACGCTGATATGGTAGTCAAAACCCCCCGACGACCGGCAGCAGGAGAGACAATCACAGATGCGCAATTCATAATCGTCGGCGGCGGCAAAGGCGCCAATCAAGCACTGTCAGCAGCGCGGTTGGGCGGCAATGTGATTATGATAGGGCATGTCGGCGCAGATGATTTTGGTTCAATGCTTATTAACAACCTGAGCCGCGATGGCGTAGATATCTCCAATGTGAGAACGGTGAAAGATGCTACCACAGGGGTTGCGTTTATCATTGTAGATGCAAAGGGAGAGAACAGCATTGTCGTAGCGCCCGGAGCTAACCGGGTGTGGGCGGAAGAGGATTACCGGCAGATCGAGAAGGTACTCGAAATCGCTCCACCGGGCTCGATTATCTTGCTTCAATTGGAGATCCCGCTTGACGTAGTTGAATATGCGATGAAGAAAGCGGCAGATTGCGGTCATAGAGTTGCGCTCGATCCTGCGCCGTCTCGACCTCTCTCTGACGAGGTTTTCCGTTACGTTGAGATTACTACTCCTAATGAGCATGAAGCTTCGCAGATTACCGGCGTAGAGGTTAAAGACGTTGATAGCGCCAGGCGAGCAGGAGAGCTGCTGGTTCAGAAAGGGGCACGATATGCTCTGGTGAAGCTTGGCGCCAGCGGGTGCGTGATAGTAGCTTCGGATTCGAGTGAGCACATCCCGGCTTTCGCAGTTGACGCCGTTGATACAACTGCTGCTGGAGATGCCTTCGCCGGCGGGCTGGCAGTGGCCCTAACCGAAGGAAAGTCTGTCAGAGACGCTGTGATCTTTGCCAGCGCGGCTGGGGCACTGTCGGCAACTCGACTGGGCGCGCAATCTTCGCTGCCCGCTCGAACTGAAGTTGATGAGTTTTTGTCATCGCGCTGAGATATAGACCTTAAAAAAAGATCAGAGTCAGTTCGGGCGTTCAACGACCTCAAAACAGATTAAAATAGAACTGTTTTGAGGGCGTTCAACGACCTCAAAACAGATTAAAATAGAACTGTTTTGAGGGCGTTCAACGACCTCAAAACAGATTAAAATAGAACTGTTTTGAGGGCGTTGAACGCCCGAACTAGAACATGTTTTCTTAAAGTCTATAGGAGGTTCCACTTTGCCCGAAAAGATAATTCTCGATTGCGATCCCGGACACGATGATGCCATAGCTATTCTTCTTGCTTGCGCTTCGCCGGAGCTTGAAGTGCGAGGGATAACGACAGTTGCCGGGAATGTTTCGCTTGAAAAGACATCGACCAATGCGCTCAAAGTGTGTGAGCTGGGCAATATCAAGCGCATTCCGGTCTATGCCGGAATGTCAGGGCCGCTTGTTCGCCGACTTGAGACGGCAGAGCATGTGCACGGCAAATCGGGAATGGATGGGCCTGAGCTGCCCGAACCTGAACTGAAACCGGCTCAGATGTCGGCGGTGGATTTCATCATTTCAGAGCTGATAAACTCTGCCGAGCCGATCACACTCGTGCCTACCGGGCCGCTGACCAATATTGCTATGGCTATACTTCACGAGCCGCGCATTGTTCCTAAGATCAAGGAGATTGTCTCAATGGGCGGCGCGCTCTACGAGGGAAATATTACTCCATCGGCTGAGTTTAACATCTATGTCGATCCTCACGCTGCGCGGATTGTGTACAGTTGTGGCGCGAAGGTGACAATGATAGGGCTCAATTTAACTCACCAGGCGCTTGCCACTCCTGAGCGGATTGCCCGCATCAAGTCTATCGGCACGAAGGTCTCTGAAACGGTGGTTCAACTGCTCGATTTCTACTTTCGCTTTCACCGTCGCCGCTATACCTTGCCCGGGCCCCCACTGCATGATCCTTGCGCAGTAGCTGCTGTGATTGACCGCAGCTTGATAAAGACCAATCGCATGTACGTTGACATCGAGACTACCGGCGAGCTTACCATCGGACGCACCGTCTGTGATGTCTGGGGTGTTACCGGCAAACAGCCCAATGCAGAGGTTGGGATGTCAATAGATGATGAGCGGTTCTTCGATCTGCTTATAGAGCGATTGGCCGGTTATAGATGAGAAGGCTTATCAATCAGTAATTGCCCCGGTGGGCCCCCTGCTGCTCACACTTCGCTTGGCTCCTGCCACACCAGGACTTTTCTTTCAACCCAGCTCACAACGCCAAAGAAAGCAATGCCGCTGATTGCCGCAGCAACGACGGCGGCAAATAGCGCAGGCGTCTCCAGATGATAAGAAGAGACGAGGATCAAATAGCCGAGCCCGCTATTTGCGCCAACGAATTCGCCGACTATTGCGCCGATGACGCTGAGCGAGGAAGAGATTTTCAGTGCGGAAAATAGATAAGGCAAAGAGTTGGGCAGACGCAACAGACGAAACACCTGCCAGCGGGTCGCTGCCAGACTCTCGAACAGATCCAGCGCCTCTTCGTTCACTGCCCTGAGCCCCCGCGTCGCATTGACCAGCACAGGAAAGAAACAGATCAATGCCGATGTGACCATCTTTGAACGCATATCCGTTCCCAGCCACAGGACCAGAAGCGGCGCAATAGCCACAACGGGCGTGGTCTTCAAAGCAATGGCATAAGGATAAAGACCTTTTTCTAAGATACGTGAATGGGCGAAGACAACCGCCAGCGCGAAAGCGATGAGATTGGCTGCCGCAAAGCCAGCTATAGCCTCAATCATTGTCACGCCGGTGTGCTTAAGCAGCGACAGATTCTGCTCAACTATTTCTGATAATATTGCGCTCGGCGGCGGCAGAATATAGAGGGGCACCTGAGCGAGCCTTACAATAGCTTCCCATAAGCAGCAGGCCGCAACAAAGAATGCAGCGGGAATCATTATGACTGCGAGTCTATCTTTAATCTCTCTCTTGTCCATCGCACAAGGTCATGGAACTGAGCCGAATTCATTGTCTCCATCGAACGCGGGCGCGGGAGGTCTACTGTCAGTATCCGGTAAATCTTCGCCGGCCGTGACGTGAGCACAACCACGCGGTCCGATAGCAAGATCGCTTCATCAAGCGAGTGAGTCACAAAAAGAATAGTTGTATGAAACTTCTCCCAGACTTTGAGCAGCTCGAAGTTGAGTCGCGTGCGGGTTATCTCGTCAACTGCTCCAAACGGTTCATCCATCAGCAGCAGTGATGGTTTGTAAAGCAGCACGCGAGCCAGCGCCGCTCTCTGTTGCATCCCACCGCTGAGCTGCCGAGGATAGGACGTTTCAAATCCGCTCAGTCCCAGCGTATCGAGAAGTTCATTGATTTGCTCCTGGGGAAAGCCGTTCTGGTGAAGGATCTCCAGCGGCAATCTCACATTCTCTTCCAGCGTGCGCCAGGGAAGCAATACCGGGTTCTGAAACACAAATCCCAGATAGCCTTCTCGGCGACGCTCAGTGGGCGGCAGTCCATCAAGCAGAACTTCACCTGAAGTCGGTTTGACCAGGCCCCCAATGATCTTGAGCAGAGTCGTCTTGCCGCCGCCGCTGGCCCCAACTATCGAGACAAACTCCCCCTTACTTACTTCAAGAGAGATCTGGTCCAGAACCTGAAGCTTGCCGTAGGACTTGGACAGGTTGCGGACTTGAACTGCCGATGCCGGTGTCTTCACTGCCGATCTCCGATTAATTGCACTTCGCCGAGAAATTGTGTTGTTAAAGCTTTATCAATATCCACAGGGTTCTTCATAAATCCTGATGACAATAACAGGTCGTGTATCTCCTGCCACTTCTTTCTATCGATCCAGCCGATTGGTTTGCCATCGCGTTTGAGAAGCTCTACGCTGGCTTTGAGCATCGCTCTCTGATGACTCTCTTTTAATTTATCACTCTGCTGAAGAGTGAATTGGATTGCTTCCGTCTGATGCTCAAGCGCATAGTTCCAGCCTTCAAGCGTCGCTTCGACGAATCGTTTGATGAGATCGGGCTTGTCTCTAATCATAGTCTCGGTAGTAAACAGCACATCGGCTCCGAGATCGGCGCCATAATCGCCGGGCCAGATGTAATTGAGCTCATAACCCTGTTCCTGCGCCAGGAGCGGTTCGTTTATTGAGTACCCCGGCCAGGCATCTACTTGTCCCAGAAATAGCGGCGTCATGTCGTATTTAACCGGGACCTCGATGACCTGACTTCTATCTACTCCTGCTCCTTTCATCATCGCGCGAAAGGTAAGCTCTTCGTTGCCGCCTAATTTTACGCCTATCCGTCTGCCGATGAAATCCTGTGGTTTAGTGATTCCTGATCGCTTCAGAGCGAAGTAGCAGAGAGGGCTGTTGCGAAAGATCGAAGCGATGCCGACTATGGGAACCCCCTTTTCCCGCGCCAGCAAGATTCTATCAGCATCTGTCATTCCAAAGTCATCCGATCCTGAGCTGACCATCTGTATGGCGGGAAAGTCTAATCCGCCGGGCTCAAGGCGGACATCAATGTTTCTGGAGCGATAGAACCCTTTCTCTTTGGCCGTGTAGAAGCCAGCAAACTGCGCTTGATGGAGCCACTTGAGACGAACCCGCACTACTTCAAGCCCGCTTGCAGGATCTGGCGACAGATGCTGCTTTTTGAAATAGCGTGTATAACTAAAGGCTACAATAACGATAACGGCTGCTAGCGCCACACATATTCCCAGGACTCTCTTGCTCATTGCTCTCCTCAGAAAACAGTAGGCAGTAGGCAGAAGGCAGTAGGCAGGCGCTCCTTCTTCCAACTGCGCTGTTCTCATTATTTCCGGGCGTTGTCGCCGACCGTCTGAAAAACTCCTCAGAAAACAGTAGGCAGTAGGCAGGCGCTCCTTCTTCCAACTGCGCTGTTCTCATTATTTCTCTCGCGTCGTCGCTGACCGTCTGAATGACTCCTCATCTTTACTGTCAAAAACCGATTTGGAGTTTGGCGAATTATAAGCCGCCGGCTAAGGATAGCCAAGCGGCAAGCGACAATGCAGAACCTAAATTGGAGCACACAAGAATGGAACAAAGAATTTCACTGCCGCCGCACGCCGCCGTAGTACAGAGAAACCGTCTTGAGTTTGCTCCTCTCTGTGTGAGGCGGCAGTGGATCTTATCTGTCCCTATCTATGTTGGTTCGATTTAGCTCTGGTAGGAGCGACCTATTTGTAGAATAGAGATGAAGAGCCTTTCTAGCTGCGGTAGGAGCGACCTATTAGAATAGAGATAAAAAGCCTTTCTAGCTGCGGTAGGAGCGACCTTATTTATAGAATAGAGATAAAAAGCCTTGCTATAGCTTTTAAGAAAAAGATTTCTCGGTTCGGGCGGCGGGCGCCCTCAAAACAGATTAAATTTAAAACTGTTTTGAGGGCGTTGAACGCCCGAACTGACTCTGATCTTTCTCTCAAGGTCTAGACCTATTCATAGAATAGAGATTAAAAATCTTTCTAGCTGCGGTAGGAGCGACCTATTAGAATAGAGATAAAAAGCCTTTCTAGCTGCGGTAGGAGCGACCTTATTTATAGAATAGAGATAAAAAGCCTTGCTATAGCTTTTAAGAAAAAGATTTCTCGGTTCGGGCGGCGGGCGCCCTCAAAACAGTTCCATTTAAGTTCGGGCGTTCAACGCCCTCAAAACAGTTCCATTTAAACAGTTCCATTTAATCTGTTTTGAGGGCGCAAGAACTTCGGGCGGCGGGGCCCTCAAAACAGATTAAATTTAAAACTGTTTTGAGGGCGTTGCACGCCCGAAGTTCTTGCGCCCTTAAAACCGCCCGAACTGACTCTGATCTTTCTCTCAAGGTCTAGACCTATTCATAGAATAGAGATTAAAAATCTTTCTAGCTGCGGTAGGGGCGACCTATTTGTAGAATTGAGATTAAAAAAACCTTTCTAACTGCGGTAGGAGCGACCTATTTGTAGAATTGAGATTAAAAACCTTTCTAAATTGGAGCACACAAGAATGGAACAAAGAATTTCACTGCCGCCGCACGCCGCCGTAGTACAGAGAAACCGTCTTGAGTTTGCTCCTCTCTGTGTGAGGCGGCAGTGGATCTTATCTGTCCCTAT
>Ga0209172_10001565_pt1 | contig 47234 bp, 37 predicted proteins | sample LarsenN4metaG_FD_184113 | JGI IMG/M metagenome (GOLD analysis project Ga0209172, IMG submission 184113) | Hot spring sediment bacterial and archeal communities from British Columbia, Canada, to study Microbial Dark Matter (Phase II) - Larsen... ... | reverse complement strand
CTCCACGAGGTCTTACCCTCGCTTCAGCCTGCCCATGGGTAGATCACCCGGCTTCGGGTCTAGGGCGTGCGACTGTGCGCCCCATGCAGACTCGCTTTCGCTTCGGCTTCCCGAGAACGGTTAACCTCGCCGCACACCGCTAACTCGCCGGCTCATTCTTCAAAAGGCACGCCGTCACCCCCGCTGGTCACCCAGCGAAGGCTCCGACAGCTTGTAGGCTCACGGTTTCAGGTGCTGTTTCACTCCCCTCCCGGGGTGCTTTTCACCTTTCCCTCACGGTACTGGTCCACTATCGGTCGCCAGGGAGTGCTTAGCCTTAGGGGGTGGTCCCCCCGGATTCGCACGGGATTCCACGGGCCCCGTGCTACTCGGGAACGCTGCAAGGAGGCCGGTCGCGTTTCGACTACAGGGCTGTTACCTCCTGTGGCGGCCCGTTCCATGGCCTTCGTCTACGTGCCGGCTTTGTGACTCCTCGATCCCTCCGGTGCGGGATCTCGCAGGTCCCACGACCCCGAAACGGCAACGCCACCGGGCTGTCACACCGTCTCGGTTTAGGCTGATCCCCGTTCGCTCGCCGCTACTAGGGGAGTCGCGGTTGCTTTCCCTTCCTCGCCCTACTGAGATGTTTCACTTCGGGCGGTTCCCTCCTCAGGCCCTATGGGTTCGGACCTGGGTGACCGGGCATGACCCCGGCCGGGTTTCCCCATTCGGACATCCCCGGATCTCGGCCTTCTCGGCGGCTCCCCGAGGCTTTTCGCAGCCTGACGCGTCCTTCTTCGGCTCCTGGCGCCAAGGCATCCACCGTGAGCCCTTCCTAACTTGACTCTGGATGCTCGCGCTCGCTATCGAGTTCTCAAGGTGCTCGGAGGCTCGCACCCCCAGAGCTGAACAGTGTGCCCGACCGCTCCCTCGCACCGCGATCGCTCGTTCGCCCTCCGAGGAGGGGTACTGGACGCGAACGGTCCGAGCTCGCCGCCGAATAGCCAGTGGATCGACCTGGAGTCTCCGGATCCGTCCACGGACGGGAAGGATCCGGGTGCCAAAGGCTCCTTAGAAAGGAGGTGATCCAGCCGCACCTTCCGGTACGGCTACCTTGTTACGACTTCACCCCAATCGCGAACCCCACCTTCGACGGCTCCCTCCACAAGGGTTGGGCCACCGGCTTCGGGTGTTGCCCACTTTCGTGGTGTGACGGGCGGTGTGTACAAGCCCCGGGAACGTATTCACCGCAGCGTTGCTGATCTGCGATTACTAGCGACTCCGACTTCACGGGGTCGGGTTGCAGACCCCGATCCGAACTGAGCGCGGCTTTCTGGGATTCGCTCCCCCTTGCGGGATCGCAGCCCTTTGTACCGCGCATTGTAGCATGCGTGCAGCCCTGGACATAAGGGGCATGATGACTTGACGTCATCCCCACCTTCCTCCGGTTTGGCACCGGCAGTCTCCCCAGAGTTCCCGGCATGACCCGCTGGCAACTGAGGACAAGGGTTGCGCTCGTTGCGCCACTTAAGGCAACACCTCACGGCACGAGCTGACGACAGCCATGCACCACCTGTGCAGGCTCCGTAGAGCGCCCGCTTTCACGGGCTTCACCCTGCATGTCAAGCCCAGGTAAGGTTCTTCGCGTTGCATCGAATTAAGCCGCATGCTCCGCCGCTTGTGCGGGGCCCCGTCAATTCCTTTGAGTTTTAGCCTTGCGGCCGTACTCCCCAGGCGGGGTGCTTAATGCGTTAGCTTCGGCACGGACGGGGTCGATGTCCGCCCACACCTAGCACCCAACGTTTACGGCTAGGACTACCAGGGTATCTAATCCTGTTCGCTCCCCTAGCTTTCGCGCCTCAGCGTCAGGCAAGGCCCAGAGATCCGCCTTCGCCACCGGTGTTCCTCCTGATATCTGCGCATTTCACCGCTACACCAGGAATTCCGATCTCCCCTACCTGCCTCGAGCCCGGAAGTATCGGACGCAGTCCCGGGGTTGAGCCCCGGGATTTCACAACCGACTTTCCGAGCCGCCTACGCGCGCTTTACGCCCAATGAATCCGGACAACGCTCGTCCCCTACGTGTTACCGCGGCTGCTGGCACGTAGTTAGCCGGGACTTCTTCTGCAGGTACCGTCACTCTCGCTTCGTCCCTGCCGAAAGCGGTTTACGACCCGAGGGCCTTCATCCCGCACGCGGCGTCGCTGCGTCACGCTTCCGCGCATTAGCGCAATATCCCCCACTGCTGCCTCCCGTAGGAGTCTGGGCCGTGTCTCAGTCCCAGTGTGGCTGGCCGTCCTCTCAGACCAGCTACCCGTCGTCGCCTTGGTGGGCCGTTACCCCACCAACGAGCTGATAGGCCGCGGGCCCAACCCGGACCGTCGGGGCTTTCCCGACCGGACCATGCGATCCGGCCGGAGTATCCGGTATTAGCCCAGGTTTCCCTGGGTTATCCCGGTGTCCGGGGCAGGTTGCCCACGTGTTACTCACCCGTTCGCCGCTCTCCCCTGAAGAGGGTTACCCCTCCTCAGGTTCCCGCTCGACTTGCATGTGTTAGGCACGCCGCCAGCGTTCGTCCTGAGCCAGGATCAAACTCTCCGTAGAGAACCCGAACCGGCCTTTCGGCCGGTCTCGCGCTCGATGGAAAGTCGGCCTCTCGGGCGTTGGCACCCCCGATCGGCCTCCTGTGATGCGTGTACGACCGTCCTCCGGTGGGCACGGCGAACCGCGCCCCCAGCTGACGGGGATCGCACTGGCTTTTGGCACACTGTTCAGTTCTCAAGGTGCGCGCGGCGTCCCCCGACGAAGGTTCGGGCCTCCGAGGATGGGGGTCGCGCCAACAAATCATGTTACTGTCGGTCGCCCGGGCCCGTCAACGAGCGGCTCGGCGCGGCCGGATCCCGCTCGGACAGGGTATCACCCGGTGTCCTGGAGGCCGGCCGCGATCCCGTTCACGGTCAGCAACACATGCCGGCGAGCCCAGGCGGCCGCGTCGTCCGCGAGCGTGCCGGCCCTCAGCTCCCCGAGGTACCGGAGCTGGAGGAACGAGAGGGCGTCGACCCACGGGTTGCGCAGACGCACGGTCTCGCGCAGGACGGGCCGCCCGGCCAGGAGCTCCGGCTGGCGGGTGACGGCCAGGACCTGCTCGATCGTGCGTTCGAGCTCGTCCCGGATCTCGCGGGCCAGGTCGGGGCGCGCCCCGAGGTCCAGGTACCGGCGGGCGATCGGCAGGTCGGCCTTGACCAGCCCGAGCTCGGCGCTCTCGATCAACGACCGGAAGAACGCGTGCTCCTCGTGCATCGCCCGTAACAGGTCCGGGCCGCCGGGCCTCCGGTGGGCCTCCTCCAGGGCGGTGCCCAGCCCGAACCAGCCGGGCAGGTTCACGCGCGTCTGGGTCCAGGCGAACACCCACGGGATCGCTCGGAGCGAGGCGAGGTCGTCGCCCGCCGACCGCCGTGCCGGCCGCGAGCCCACCTGGAGCTCCTCGATCTCCCGCAGGGGCGTGATCCGCGAGAAGAACCCGACGAAGCCGGGCCGGGAGACCAGGGAGCGGTAGGCGCGCTCGGAGGTCGCGGCCAGCCGATCGAGGGCCGGGTCGAACCGGGCCCGCTCCCCGGCGCCGGCGGCCGCCTCACCGCTCGGCGCCGAGGCGAGGAGCACGGCGTTCGTGACCTGCTCGAGGTGCCGCCGGGCGATGTCGGGATCACCGTAGCGCGCCATCACGACCTCGCCCTGCTCGGTGACCTTGAAGCGGCCCGCGACCGACCCGGGCGGCTGGGCCAGGATCGCACGGTTCGTGGGCCCGCCGCCGCGCCCGAGGGCCCCGCCCCGGCCGTGGAAGAGCGTGAGGCGGACGTCCCTCGCCCTGGCCCAGGCTGCCAGGGCCTCTTCCGCCCGGTACAGGGCCACGTTGGCCGCCAGGAACCCGGCCTCCTTGGCCGAGTCCGAGTAGCCGAGCATCACCTCGAGCCGGCGATCGCGAGCCTCCAGCCAGGCCCGCCAGAACGGCAGCTCGAGCAGGTCGTCCAGGATCCGGGCTGCGCGGCCGAGCTCGGCCCGCGACTCGAGCAGGGGCACGACGTCGAGCTCGAGCCCGCCGTCCGGCAGGGCCAGCCGCGCCAGGGCGTGCACCGTGGCCACGTCCGCCGCCGTCCTCGTGAAGCTGACGATGTACCGGCGGCACGCGTCCGCGCCGAGCCCGCGCTGGATGTCGGCCATCGCGCGGAAGGTCTCGAGCGTCTCGGCGTCCTCGGGCCCGGGCCGGGCATCGGCGGGCCACCCCGCCCCCGCGAACCGGTCGAGCTCCGCCGCGTCCCCGGCGGCCGCTGGGGCCAGCCGGCCGACCGCGGCCGCGTGGACCTCGGCATGCTGGCGCACCTCGAGCGACGCGAGGTGGAAGCCGAAGGTCTCGGTCTGCCAGACGAGGTCCTGGAGCTCTCCGAACGCCAGGCGCGAGGCACCGGCCACCTCCAGCGAGCGCTGCACGAGCCGCAGGTCCCCGAGGTAGGCCTCGGGGTCCGGGTAGGCGCCCGGTTCGCGGCGCCGGGTGGCGCGCAGGCGCTCGGCCGCGAGCGCCAGCTTGCGGCGGTGGGGCTGCTCGGGGAACCGGGTCGCCAGCGCCTCGGCGACCTCGGGGAAGGTCTCTTCGTCCCGGCGTAGGGAGCCCCCCAGCTCGCCGCTCGCAGGCGTGAACCGCGAGGAGGCGGTGAGGGTGGCGGCGATGCGACGGGTCGCCGCCTCCAGGCCACGGAGGACGTGCTCGGATCCGATCGCGGCCGCCGCCCGCGTGACCTCGGCCGTCACGGTGGGGTTGCCGTCCCGGTCCGCCCCGACCCAGCTGCCCCATCGCAGGAAGGCACGGACCGGCGGCTCCCCGCCGGTCGAGCCGCCGCGCACGGCACCGTCCAGCTCGCGGTAGATCTTCGGCACCAGGCGGAACAAGGTCTGATCGAACACGGCCATCGTGCTCCGGACCTCGTCCAGCGGGGTGGGGCGCCGGTTCCGCACGTGATCGGTCCGCCAGAGCGTCGTGATCTCCTCGAGGAGCCGACGTTCCACCTCCCGGTGGTCCGACCAGGTCGCTCGCGGGTCCTCGGCACGATCGAGCAGGGCGGCGATCCGACGCAAGCAGTCCACGACCGACCGGCGCCGCGCCTCGGTCGGGTGCGCCGTGAGCACGGGGGTCACCGTGAGCTCGTCCAGGACCCAGCGGAGCGCCGGCTCCCCGTCGGTCCGCCGGAGCCGACGGACCCCCTCGGCGATCCCCTCGGGCACGGCCTCGGCCCGCCGACCGCGCGCCCGTAGGACCCGGACGCGATGGCGCTCCTCGGCCAGGTTCACCAGGTGGAACTGGACCGTGAAGGCTCGGGCCACGACCGCCGCGTGCTCGAGGTCGAAGGACGCGACCAGGTCCCGCAGCGCCCCCGCGCGCTCCTCCGTCGGCCGGTCGCGGAAGGCGGCCGCGGCCTCGCGCACCCGCTCGACGTCCAGGCGGAGCGCGTCCCCGCCGGACTCGGTCAGGACCTGGGACAGCAGGCCGGTGAGCGTCTCGACGTCCCGGTGGAGCCGCTCGAGCCCGTCCTCGACCGCCGCCCGCTCCTCGTCCACGTCCCGCATCGCCCCGTGAGTCCTGCAGCCCTGGCGTCGCTCGGCTATGATATCTCGACGTCAAGGTATCTCGACGTCGAGCCGGTGGCGCGGCAGCCTCGGCCTCGGGCGCAACGGCGTCGACGCGATGGCGGGGGGATGCGGTGAACGCACGGCGAGGGTCCGTCTCCCGGATCGCCGTGGACATCGGGGGCACCTTCACCGACCTGGTGCTCGTCCGGGACGGCCGCGTGGTCGCGAACGCGAAGGTGCTGACCACGCCGAGCGATCCCTCGGTGGCGGTCGAGACCGGCATCTCCCGGCTGCTCGAGCACGTCGAGCCGGAGGAGGTCGCCGAGGTCGTCCACGGCACGACCCTCGTGGCCAACGCCCTGATCGAGCGCAAGGGCGCCGTGACCGCGCTCGTCGCCTCGGAGGGCTTCCGCGACACCGTCACGATCCGGCGCGAGCTCCGGTACGACCTGTACGACCTGTTCCTGGAGATGCCCGAGCCCCTCGTCCCCCGCCGGCTGCGGTTCGAGGTGCACGAGCGGGTGCTCGCCGACGGCTCGATCGACGTCCCGCTCGACCTCGACCAGGCGCGGGCGCTGGCGCGCCGCATGGTGCGCCGCGGGGTGGAGGCCGTGGCGGTCACGCTCCTGCACTCCTACCGGACCCCCGACCACGAGCGCGCCGTCGCCCGGATCCTCCGGGAGGAGGCACCCGGCCTTGCCGTCTCGCTCTCGAGCGAGGTCTCCCCGGAGCTTGGCGAGTTCGCCCGGACCTCGACGACGATCGCGAACGCCTACGTGCTCCCCTTGATCGACGCGTACCTCGAGATGCTCCAGAAGCGCCTGGACGGCCTGGGGCTCCGCGGACCGCTCCGGATCATGCTCTCGACCGGCGGCGGCGGCATCGCCGGCGTCGAGACCGCCCGCCGGTTCCCCGTCCGCCTGCTCGAGTCCGGGCCGGCCGCCGGCGCCGTGAGCGCCGGTTTCTGGGGCTCGCGCGGCGGCCGGGACGACGTGCTCGCCTTCGACATGGGCGGGACCACCGCCAAGGCCTGCCTGATCGAGAAGGGGATCCCGCTGGTCGCGAGCGAGTTCGAGGCCGCCCGCGTCTACCGGTTCACGAAGGGCAGCGGGATGCCGGTCCGGGTCCCGGTGATCGACCTGATCGAGATCGGGGCCGGTGGCGGGAGCATCGCCCACGTCGGCCCCTTCGGGCTGCCGAACGTGGGCCCCGAGAGCACCGGCGCCGCCCCCGGCCCCGTCTGCTACGGCCAGGGTGGGACGGTCCCGACGGTGACCGACGCCGACCTGCTCCTCGGCTACCTGAACCCGGAGTTCTTCCTCGGCGGCGAGATGCGGCTGGACGTGGAGGGGGCCCGGGCGGCCATGGACCGGCTCGGCCAGGAGCTCGGGCTCTCGGTCGAGCGGACCGCCGCCGCGGTCCACCGGGTGGTGAACGAGAACATGGCCAGCGCCGCGCGGATGCACGCGATCGAGCGCGGACGCGACCTGCGGCGCTGCGCGTTCGTCGCCACCGGAGGGGCCGGCCCTGTGCACGCCTGGGGGGTGGCCCGGAACCTCGGGATCGGCAAGATCGTGTTCCCGCCCTCGGCCGGCGTGGCCTCCGCGTTCGGCATGCTGACCGCCGCCCCGGGGTTCGAGCTGGCCCGGAGCCTCCCGTCCCCGCTGGACGCGACGCCGTGGCCCGAGGTCCGACGCGCGCTGCGGGAGATGATCGGCGCGGGACGGCGCCAGCTCACCGCCACCGGCGTGCCGCGCTCGGAGGTGCGCGTGGAGGTGGCCGCCGACGTCCGCCACCGCGGTCAGGGCGACGCGATCACGGTGGAGCTCGGGGACGGCCTGGGCGCCGATCCGGCCCGGCAGGTGGAGGGGGCCTTCGCCTCGGCGTACGTGCGCCTGTACGGGCGCCGACCGCCGGGCGTGGGCGCCGAGGTCATGACCTGGCGCGTCCGGCTGGCCGGGCCGCTCCCGCGGCTCAAGGTGAGGCTGCGCCGGGTATCCGCGGGGCCGGCGCGGAAAGGCTCCCGGAAGGTGTGGTTCGCCGAGACCGACCGGTACGTCGACACGGCCGTGTACGACCGGTACCGGCTCGCACCCGGTGACACCTTCCGCGGACCGGCGGTCGTGGAGGAGCGTGAGTCGACAATGGTGATCGGCCCCGGCGCCGAGGTCCGGGTCGACGAGGTCGGGAACCTGGTGGTGGAGGTCCGATGACCGCGGCCCCGCGCGCCGCGATCGACCCGGTCACGCTCGAGATCCTCTGGAGCCGCCTGGTCACGGTGACGAACGAGCAGGCGGCCGCGCTCCAGCGGACCTCGTTCACGCCGATCGTCCGGGAGTCCGGCGACCTGTCCGCGGCCGTGTTCGACGCGCGGGGCCGGATGCTCGCCCAGGCGGTGACCGGCACCCCTGGCCACATCAACTCGCTCGCCACCGGCATGCGCCACTTCCTCGAGGCGTTCCCCCCCGAGACCCTCGTGCCCGGCGACATCCTGATCACGAACGACCCGTGGAAGACCTCCGGCCAGCTGAACGACCTCTCCGTCGTGACGCCGGTCTTCCACCGGGACCGGCTCGTGGGCTTCTTCGGCAACTGCTGCCACGCGATGGACATCGGCGGCCGGGGGCTGTCGGCCGACGCCTCGGAGGTGTTCGAGGAGGGGCTGTACGTCCCGATGATGAAGCTCTACGAGGCCGGGGAGCCGAACGAGGACCTGCTCGCGATCCTGGCGGGCAACGTCCGGGCGCCCTTCGAGGTGCTCGGGGACGTGCACGCCCAGGTCGCGGGGAACCAGGTCGGCGTCGATCGGCTGCTCGAGTACCTGCGCGACTTCGACCTGCTCGACCTGGAGTCGCTCTCGGACGAGATCTGCGCGCGGTCCGAGCGGGCGCTCCGGGCGGCGATCCGGAAGCTGCCCGACGGCGAGTACCGCAAGGTGATCCACACCGACGGGATCGACGAGCCGGTCCGGATCGAGTGCGGCGTGAGGATCCAGGGCGACGAGATCCACGTGGACTACACCGGGAGCTCGCCGCAGATCGACCGCGGGATGAACGTGGTCCTCAACTACACGGCCGCCTATACGAGCTACGCCCTGAAGTGCGCGATATCGCCCGAGGTGCCCCACAACGACGGGAGCTTCCGTCCGGTCACCACGTGGGCCCCCGAGGGCTCGATCCTGAACCCGCGTCCGCCGGCCGCGGTGGCCGCGCGGCACATCGTGGGCCATTTCCTCCCGCACGCGATCTTCGGCGCCCTCGCGCCGATCATCCCCGGCAAGGTGCTCGCCGAGGGCGCGGGCAACATCTGGCTCACGACGGTCCGCGGCGTCGGCCGGGACCGGTTCGTGACCGTGTTCTTCGCGGCCGGCGGCACCGGGGCGCGGCCCACCAAGGACGGGATCTCGACGACCAGCTTCCCGTCCGGGATCGCGACCGCCCCGGTCGAGGTGATCGAGACGACCTCGCCGCTCGTGATCCGACGCAAGGAGCTGCGGCGCGACTCGGGCGGGGCCGGGCGGTTCCGGGGCGGGCTCGGGCAGGCGATCGAGGTCGAGGTGGCCACCGGCGAGCCCTACATCGTCTCCTCGCTCGCCGACCGGATGCGCTTCGCGGCCGAGGGCTACCTGGGCGGCCGTCCGGGCGCGAACGGCGCGTTCAGGACCTCGCTCGGGACGCGGCCGAACCCGAAGATCTCCACCCGCCTGCCGGCCGGCACGCGGTTCACGCTCGAGCTGCCCGGGGGCGGCGGGTTCTACGACCCGCTCACCCGCGATCCGCGGGCGGTGGCCGACGACGTCGCCGAGGGCTACGTGAGCCCCGCGGCGGCCTGGCGCGACTACGGGGTGAAGGTCACGCCGAGCGGGAAGGTGGTCGACCTGTCGCCCGCGCGCGCCCGGCCCGCTCGGGCCGCGGCCCGGGCGAAAGCCTCGTCCGGGCGTGGGTCGCGACGGTCGCGGGACTCCGTCACGATGAGGGACCGAAGCTAGGTCGCGGCTCCCACGGGCCGCTCGCGGGAGGGGGATGCGCCGTGCAGCTAGAGAACACGATCGAGATCCCAGCCCCACCGGACCGCGTGTGGGACTACATGCTGGACGTCGAGCGCGTGGCGCCGTGCATGCCGGGCGCCGAGCTCACCGAGGTCGTCGACGACCGCACCTGGAAGGGCAAGGTGGCCGTCAAGCTCGGCCCGGTGAGCCTCTCGTTCGCGGGGACCGTCGTCCTCCAGGAGAAGGACGAGGCCACGCGGACCGTGGTGCTGAAGGCCGACGGGAAGGAGACCAAGGGCAAGGGCGCGGCCTCGGCGCTCGTCACCTCTCGGATGGAGGGGTTGGACGGGTCGGGGACGCGGGTCGTGATCCTCGCGGACCTGTCGATCTCGGGGGCGCTCGCGCAGTTCGGACGCGGGATGATCGCCGACGTCTCGCAGCGCATGGCCCGACAGTTCGCCGACTGCCTGGCGGCGCGGATGGCCGCCGAGGCGGAGGCGGCGGCCGCGCCGGCGGGCGCGGGGGCCCCGCCTGCTGCACCGCTCCCGCGGGCCACCGAGCCCGTCGGCGGGCTGCGCCTGGCCCTGTGGGCCCTGTTCCGCGCGATCGGCCGAGCCCTCGCCCGGCTCGGGCGCGCGATCGCCTCGTTGTTCCGGCGCCGCTGAGGCGGAGCGTCCGAACGCCCGCCGGCGGCACACCCGCCTACGACGGAGCGAACAGCTCGAGGACCCGCTCGACCTGGTGCGGGGCCGCCGGCCGCAGCAAGGGCACCTGAACCCCGGCGTCCCGGTACCTCTGGACCCGGGCCAAGACCTCGTCCGGGGTCCCGGACGCCGTGAGGCCCTCGACATAGGAGTCGGGCACGGCCTCGATCAGCGCCTGCTTGCCGCCGCGCGCCCAAGCCTCCTCGAAGATCGGGATGTCCTCCTCGCGCATGTAAGGCTCGCCGACGACCTTCTTCGGCTTGATGATGAACGGCAGCTGGATCGGGTCGAGCTTGCTCGCGATCTCCCACCGGATCGCATCGAGCGCCTTCCGGTGGTCGTCCTCGACCGAGGTGTTCACGATCTGCCAGATCTGGAACGTCGACCAGTCACGGCCGGCCTCCTCGGCCGCCTGACGCACGATCGCGATCGCGTTCGCGCTGTACTCGGGCGAGCAGGTCGCGTTCAGCAGCACGCCGTCGCCGATCCGGCCGGCGATCTGGAGCCCCTTCTTGCTGGTCGCCGGGATGAACAGCGGCACGTAGGTGCGCGTCGGGGTGAAGCTGATCTGGACGTCGTCGAAGTCCACGTGCTCCCCGTGGTAGGAGACCTTCTCCCCCGTGAGGAGCAGGCGCATCCCCTCGACCCACTCGATCAGCGCCTGGGCCGGGTCGGCGCGGTGCAGGCCGTGCCGCTTGGCGTGGGTGTGGGTGCAGGCGCCGGGGGCCATCATCATCCGCCCGCCGGTGAGCTCGTCCAGGGCGGCGAGCGTCTGCGCCATCACGAGCGGCGTCCGCAGCCGCGTGATCTGCGTGCAGCCGAGCGTCATCCGCTCGGTGCCGAGCCCGATCGTGGCGAGCGAGGTCACCGAGTCCCGGACCAGCTCGATCGTCTCGGAGAAGAACCCGACCTCGAACCCGCGCTCCTCCGCCTGACGGAAGGCCGCGGCGAGGTCCCGAGGCGTCATGTTCGGGTCGTACCCGGCGGCGAAACCGATGCGATCCATCCCCCATCCCCTGCGGTCGACGGACGTCCCCCGGCCGTCGGTGGGACCGCACCCGGCACGCTCCCCTCGCCCGAGCCCGGGACTACGATTTATCTTGGCGTAGAGATACTCTACATGGTTGACGCCCGTCAAGCGAGGCGGTTCACTCGCGCGGGGTCGTGGAGGGAGGCACCGAGCAGATGGCCAGGATGAGCACGGCGGGTTCGCGCCCCAAGGACCAGGTCGACCGGATCCTCGAGCAGTGGCACCGGGAACGCCCCGATCTCGACACCACGCCGATGTCGGTGATCGCCCGGATCTCCCGGCTCTCGAGGATCCTCGAGCGGAGGATCGGCGAGGTGCTGGCGCGGCACGGGCTGAACGAGTCCCGGTTCGGCGTGCTCGCGGCGCTCCGCCGGGCCGGTCCCCCCTATTGCCTGTCCCCGACCGCCCTGTACAGCTCGCTCCTGATCTCCTCCGGCGCGATGACGAACCGTCTGGACCGGCTGACGGCCGCCGGCCTGGTCCGGCGGATCCCGGACCCGGTCGACCGCCGGAGCACCCTCGTCCAACTCACGCCCAAGGGGCTGCGCGTGATCGAGGAGGCGGTGGCCGCCCACGCGGCGAACGAGCAGTCCCTGCTCGCGCCGCTCTCCCCCACCGAGCGCCGGACGATGGCCGAGCTCCTGCGCAAGCTGCTCGCCGAGTTCGAGGACCCCGCTCAGCTCGGAGCCCCGATCGACTCGGTCGACCCGACCGACGGGAGGGGTCCCGCGGTCCAGTCCGCCGGCTCGACTACCGGGCGCCCCACCCGCCGTCGATGAGCAGGTGCTGGCCCGTGATGAAGGATGCGGCCGGCGAGGCGAGGAACACGACGGCCCCGACCACGTCGTCGGGGGTCCCGACGCGGTCGAGCGGGGTGTGTTCGCGCACGTAGCGCAGGTTCTCCTCGACGTCGAGCCAGGCCGCGTTCAGGCTCGTCCGGATGTAGCCGGGGCCCACCGCGTTCACGCGCACCGTCGGCGCCCACCGGACGGCCAGGGCGCGGGTGAGCTGGATCAGCGCGGCCTTGCTCGCCTGGTACGTCACGGCCGCGCGCGTGACGACCTGGCCGGCCAGCGAGGCCACCGTCACGATCGAACCGCCACGGCCGGCCAGCATCCGCTCACCCACCGCCTGGGTCAGGAAGAAGGTGCCCCGCACGTTCGTGTCGAACACCGTGTCGAACTCCCCGGGCGTCACGCCCGGCGGGTCGTTGCGCACGATCACCCCGGCGGCGTTCACGAGGATGTCCAGGCCATCGCGCCAGGCCCACGCGCGCGCGACGGCGGCCGCCGTGGCCTCCGCGTCGGCGACGTCGGCCGGCTCGGGCAGGAACGATCGCCCGGTCGCCTCGACCTCGGCCCCGAGCTCGGTCAGGGCGTCCCCGGACCGCGCCAGCCCCACGACGTCCGCTCCGGCCTCGGCCAGCGCGAGCGCAGCCGCCCGGCCGATCCCTCGGCTGGCCCCGGAGACGAGCGCCGTCCGACCCGTCAGGTCGATCTGCCACACGAGCCGATCCCCCGTTCCCCGCTCCCGGCTCGTCTCCGGGAGCCACGGCGCTTAGTGTATCTTGACGTCGAGATGACCGCCTGCCGACGGCGCTGGGGACGCCGCCACGGATGACCGGTCCGTGGATCGGCCGCCCTCTGCGGCGGCGGGAGGACGACCGCCTCGTGCGCGGCCGCGGCCACTACGTCGCCGACATCCGACATCCGGGCGAGCTCCACGTCGCGTTCGTCCGGAGCCCGCTCGCGCACGCCCGGATCCTCGGGGTCGACGCGGCCGAGGCGGCGTCCGCGCCCGGCGTCGTCGGGGTGTTCGCCGCGTCGGACTTCCCCGCGGGCCCGATGCCCCCCTTCCTGTGGGACCAGCCCCCCGAGCGGCTCGTCGAGCACCTGAGGCCCTCGATGCGCCCCTGCCACCCCCCGCTCCTGCCGTCCGACCGGGTCCGGTTCGTCGGCCAGGCGGTCGCGGTCGTCGTGGCCGACAGCCGCTACCGCGCCGAGGACGCCGTCGCGCTGGTGCGGGTTGACCTCGATCCGCTCCCGGCGGTGGCGAACCTGGAGGACGCGCTCCGCCCGGACGCCCCGGTCCTGCACGAGGGCTGGACCGACAACGTCGCGGTGACCTTCACGGTGCGCGCGGGCGACCCGGAGGCAGCCTTCGCGGCCGCGGACGTGGTCGTCGAGGAACGCTTCGAGATCCAGCGGCAGGCCGGGCTCCCGATGGAGACCCGGGGGGCCGTCGCGCTCCACGAGGGCGGTCGCCTGACCCTGTGGTCCGCGACGCAGAACGCACACCCGCTCCGCCGGGCCCTGGCCCGGGTCAGCGGGCTCGAGCCGGAGCGGATCCGGGTGATCGCGCCGGACGTCGGGGGCGGCTTCGGCGTGAAGGGCGTGCTGTACCCCGAGGACCTGATCGTCGGCCTGCTCTCGGTCCGGCTCGAGCGGCCGGTGAAGTGGATCGAGGACCGGATCGAGCACATGCAGAGCGCGATCCACGCCCGCGAGCAGGTCCACGACGTCCGCCTCGCGCTCTCGCGCGAGGGCGAGATCCTCGGGCTGGTCGACCGGTTCCTCGTGGACGCGGGGGCGTTCAACCCGCTCGGCCTGGTCGTCCCCTACAACACGATCGCCCACCTGATGGGGCCGTACCGGGTGCCGTCGATGGAGGCCGTGGGGTCGGCGGTCGTCACGACGAAGGTCCCCACGGCGCCCTACCGCGGAGCCGGCAGGCCCGAGGCCGTGTTCGCGTTCGAGCGGACCCTCGAGCGGGCGGCGCGAGCCCTGGGGGTGGGCCCGGTCGAGCTCCGAGCGCGCAACCTCCTGGGGCCCGACGAGATGCCCCACGAGCTCGGGATCCTGTACCGGGACGGCGAGCCGGCCGTGCTCGACGGCGGCGACTACCCGGAGCTGCTGCGTCGCGCGATGGCGCTCGTGGACGACGAGGGAAGCCGCGCGCTCGCCGAGGACGAACGGCGGCGGGGCCGGTTGGTCGGCACCGGCGTCGCGGCCTACGTCGAGGGGACGGGGATCGGTCCGTTCGAGGGGGCGAGGGTGGCGCTCGACCCCGACGGCCGCGTCGCGGTGCGCACGGGTGCCTGCTCGCAGGGTCAGGGGCACGAGACGGTGTTCGCGCAGGTGTGCGCGGATGGGCTCGGGGTCGAGCCCGACCGGATCTCGGTCACCGTGGGCGACACCGAGGGCCTGGAGCGCGGGTGGGGCACGGTGGCCAGCCGGAGCGCGGTGGTGGCGGGGAACGCCGTCTCGACGGCCGCCCGGACCCTGCGCGAGCGGGTCCTGGAGGCGGCGGCGGACGCCCTCGAGGCCGCGCCGGGCGACCTCGAGCTCCGGCACGAGCGCGTCGCCGTGGTGGGAGCGCCGGAGCGCTCGATCGCCCTGACCGAGCTCGCGCGCACGGTGGACCTGGAAGCGGTCGAGTACTTCGAGCCCGCGACCGTCACCTGGGCGGGGGGCGTCCACGCCGTCACGATCTCGGTCGACCCGGAGACCGGGGAGGTCCGCATCCTCCGCTACGGCGTGGCCCACGACTGCGGACCGCTGATCAACCCGACGATCGTGGACGGGCAGATCCACGGCGGGGTGGCGCAGGGCATCGCCGGGGGCCTGTACGAGGAGGTCCTGTACGGCGAGGACGCTCAGCTGCTGAACGCGACGCTCGCCGACTACCTGGTCCCGACCGCTGCCGAGATCCCCCCGGTCGCGCTCGCGCACCTGGAGACGCCCTCCCCCCTGAACCCGCTCGGGCTCAAGGGGGTGGGAGAGGGCGGGGCGATCCCCGCGCCCGCCGCGCTGGCGAACGCCCTCGAGGCGGCCCTGGGCGTCCCGGAGCTGGTGGTCCGGCGGACCCCGCTCGCCCCGCCGTACGTCCGCTCGCTCCTCGAGGAGCGCGGCGCGGCGCTGGCCGGCTCAGGGACGTAGGCTCGGGGCGGCACGTCGACCGGGGACCGGGAGGGCGCGTGGGGAACGACGGCGGGCGATCCGGGCCGGCCCCGGCTCGGCCCCCCGCCGGGCTCGCCCGGCGGCTGGGGCCGTCCGCCGGCGTGGGGGTGCTCGCCGGGTTCCTGTCGGGGCTGTTCGGCGTCGGCGGGGGCATCCTGATCGTCCCGGGGCTCGTGACGCTCGCCCGGATGCCCCAGCGGCTCGCGCACGGCACCTCGCTCGCGGCGATCGTCCCGATCGCCCTCTCCGGCGTGGCGGGCTACGCCGTGGCCGACGCGGTGGACTGGCCCGCCGCCGGGCTGATCGCCCTCGGCGCGGTCTGGGGGGCGCTCCTGGGAACCCGGGTCCTCCACGCGGCCCACCAGGACACGCTCCGGATCGCCTTCGCGGCGTTCCTGCTCCTCACGGCCCTGCGCCTGCTCCTGGTCGTCCCCGAGGCCTCCGGCCGCGGGGAGCTCACGGTCCCGCTGGCGCTCGCCCTGGTGGGGCTCGGCCTGGTCTCGGGCACGCTGGCCGGGCTCCTCGGCGTGGGCGGCGGGATCGTGATCGTGCCGGCGCTCGTCGTGCTGTTCTCGGTGCCGGACGCGGTCGCGAAGGGGACCTCGCTGCTGGTGATCGTCCCCACCGCCACGGCCGGGACCGTCTCGAACGTCCGGAGGGGCAACGCCGACCTGCCGGTGGCCGCGACCGTCGGGCTGTTCGGGGTCGCCTCCGCGTTCGGCGCGGCCGCGCTGTCCGTGGACCTGGACCCCGCGGTCTCGAGCGTCCTGTTCGGCCTGCTGCTCGTCGCCGTCGCCACCCGGATGCTGCGCCGGCGCGGGCGGGACCGGGAGCCGCGGCCGACGATCCCCGCGGAGGGTGGCGACGTCTAGGCGCGCCGCGAGCCCGGGAACTGCAGGTCGACGCCGCGCGCCGTCGGGTCCGGCCAGCGGCTCGTGACCGCCTTGCCCCGCGTGTAGAAGCGGACCCCCTCCGGGCCGTGGATGTGCGTGTCCCCGAACAGCGACTGCTTCCAGCCGCCGAACGAGTAGAACGCGAGCGGCACCGGGATCGGGACGTTGATCCCCACCATCCCGACCTGGATCTCGTGCTCGAACTTGCGGGCGGCGCCGCCGTCGTTCGTGAAGATCGCCGTCCCGTTCCCGTACGGGTTCTCGTTCACGATCGCGATCGCGTCGTCGAGCCGATCGGCCCGGAGCATCACGAGCACCGGGCCGAAGATCTCCTCCCGGTAGATCGTCATCTCGCGCGTCACGTGGTCGAAGACGGTCGGCCCGACGAAGAACCCCTCCTCGTGGCCCTCGACCTTCACGTCGCGGCCGTCGACCTCGAGCCTCGCGCCCTCGCGCACGCCCTGCTCGATCAGGGAGACCACCCGGTCGCGGGCGTCCCCGGTCACGAGCGGCCCCATGTCGGCCTCCAGGTCGCTGCCCGGGCCGATCCGGAGCTTCCCGATCCGCTCGCGCATCTTCTCCAGGAGCAGGTCCCCGGCCGCTCCGACCGCCACGATGGTCGAGATCGCCATGCACCGCTGCCCCGTGGACCCGTAGCCGGCCGAGACCGCCGAGTCGGCGGCCAGGTCCAGGTCGCAGTCCGGGAGCACCACCATGTGGTTCTTCGCCCCGCCGAGCGCCTGGACGCGCTTGCCGTGGGTCGAGGCCTGCTGGTAGATGTACTTCGCGACCGGGGTCGAGCCCACCGAGCTCACCGCGGCCACCTTCGGGTGCGTGAGCAACGCGTCCACCGCGACCTTGTCGCCGTGGACCACGTTGAAGACGCCGTCGGGCAGCCCCGCCTCGCGGAACAGCTCACCCACGAACACCGACGTGGACGGGTCCTTCTCCGACGGCTTGAGCACGAACGTGTTCCCGCAGGCGATCGCGATCGGCACCATCCACATCGGGACCATGATCGGGAAGTTGAACGGCGTGATCCCGGCCACCACGCCCACCGGCTGGCGGATCGAGTAGCTGTTGACGTTCGTCGAGACGTTCTCGGAGTACTCGCCCTTCAGCAGGTGCGGGATCCCGCACGCGAACTCCACCACGTCGATCGCCCGGCGGATCTCGCCCAGCGCGTCGGCCCGGACCTTGCCGTGCTCGCTCGAGACGATCCGCGAGATCTCGTCGGCGTTGTCCTCGAGCAGCTCCTTGATCCTGAACATGATCGCGGACCGCGCGGTCAGGGACGTGTCGCGCCAGGCCGGGAGCGCGGCCGCTGCCGCCTCGACGGCGCGGTCGACCACCTCGGGCGTGGCGAACCCCACGGCGGCGGTCACCCGGCCGCTCGCCGGGTCGTACACGTCCCCGAACCGGTCCGGGTCGCCGTCGTAGGGCTTCCCGTCGATCCAGTGCATGATGCGGCGTACTTCGGTCATGGGGTCCCTCCGTCTCCCGATCCCAGGCTCACGTATACCAGCACGCGGCCCAGTGCTGAGCGGCCTTCTCCTCGAAGGGTGGCTCCTCGATCGCGCATCGTTCCTCCGCCATCGGGCATCGGGTGTGGAACCGGCAGCCCGATGGCGGGCTCACCGGGTTCGGGATCTCGCCGGTCAGGATCTGCCGGTGCCGCTGCTTCTGCACGCGCGGATCCGGGATCGGCACCGCCGACAGGAGCGCCCGCGTGTACGGGTGCCTGGGGTCCTCGTACAGCTCATGGCGGTCGGCCGTCTCGACCACCTTGCCCGCGTACATCACGGCGATGCGGTGGGAGATGTGCCGGACCACCGACAGGTCGTGGGCGATGAACAGGTACGCGAGGCCGATCCGCTCCTGGAGGTCCTGGAGCAGGTTCACCACCTGGGCGCGGATCGAGACGTCGAGCGCCGACACGGGTTCGTCGGCCACGATCAGGTCGGGCTCGAGCGCGAGCGCCCGGGCGATCCCGATCCGCTGGCGCTGCCCGCCGCTGAACGCGTGCGGGTACCGGTCCAGCGCGTCGGCCGGGAGCCCGACGAGCTCGAGCAGCTCGGCCACCTTGTCCGCCGCGTCGCGCACGTGCTCGACGAGGCCGTGGACGACCAGGGGCTCGGCCACCAGGTCGAGGATCTTCATCCTCGGGTTCAGGCTCGCGTACGGGTCCTGGAAGACGAGCTGCATCCGCCGGCGGAGGTGCCGGAGCGCTTCGCCCTTCAGGTGCGTGATGTCCTGGCCGTCGAACCAGATCCTGCCCGTCGTGATCGGGATGCGCCGCAGGATCGCCCGCCCGGTCGTGCTCTTGCCCGAGCCCGACTCGCCCACGAGGCCGAGCGTCTCGCCCCGACGGATCTCGAGGGAGATGTCCTCCACGGCGTGGACGAACAGCTTCCGCCCGCCCCAGAACCCGGCGCGGCCCACCGGGAAGTGGACCGACAGCCCCTCGACCTTCAGGAGGGGCGGCTCATCCGCCGAGGGCCCCTGCCCCCGCGGCCTCTCCGACAGATCCAACGAACGCACGCCAGCACGCCACCTCCCTCCCCGGCTCGTGCTCCTCCAGGGGCGGCATCTCCTCCGAGCAGCGGTCGACGACGAGCGAGCACCGCGGGTGGAACGGGCACCCCGACGGCGGGTTCACCAGGTCCGGCGGGGAGCCGTCGATCCCGGTCAACCGCGACCCGACCTGGTCCAGCCGCGGCGTGGAGGCGAGCAGCCCTCGGGTGTAGGGGTGGCCGGGTCGCTCGAAGACGTCCTCGGCCGCGCCGGACTCCACGATGTGGCCCGCGTACATCACCGAGATCCGGTGGCAGACCTGAGCCACGACCCCCAGGTCGTGGCTGATCAGCAGCACGGCGATCCTCAGCCGCTGCTGGAGGTCGGCCAGCAGCTCGAGGATCTGCGCCTGGATCGTGACGTCCAGGGCCGTCGTGGGCTCGTCGGCGATCAGGAGCTCGGGCTCGCACGCGAGCGCCATCGCGATCAGCATCCGCTGGCGCATCCCGCCGGAGAACTCGTGCGGGTACTGGTCCACGCGCTTCTCCGGCGAGGAGATCCCGACCAGCTCGAGCAGCTCCACGGTCCGTTCCCGCGCCTCCTGCTTGCGCATCCCCATGTGGTGCTTCAGCACCTCGCCGATCTGCGTGCCGATCGTGAACAGGGGGTTCAGGGAGGTCATCGGGTCCTGGAAGACCATGGCCATCTCCTTGCCCCGGATCTTCCGCAGGGAGCGCTCGCCGGAGTCGCCGAGGAGCGAGGTCCCCTTCCAGCGGACGTCACCCCCGGTGATCTTGCCGGGGAGCTTGATCAGGCCCATGATCGCGAGCGAGGTCACGCTCTTCCCCGATCCGGACTCCCCCACCAGGCCGAGCGTCTCGCCGCGGTCGATCCGCATCGACACGCCGCGGATCGCGTGCGCGGTCCCGCGGCGCGTGAAGAACCTGACGTCGAGGTCCTCGACCTCCAGCAGCGACCCCGCGGGATCGCTCACGTCCCGGTCCCCGCGCCGGTTTGGTGCGTGGAGGACTGCGCGAACCGCTTCTCCCGCTCCTGGGGATCGGCGACCACCCGGAGCCAGCTCGCCAGCAGGTTGACCCCGAGCACGGTGAGCGAGATCGCGACCCCGGGGAACGTGACGAGCCACCACGCGCTGAACAGGTAGTCCTTGCCCTGAGCGATCATCAGGCCCCAGGAGACCTGGGGCGGCTGGATCCCCAGGCCGAGGAACGAGAGCGCCGACTCGGCCAGGATGATCCGCGCGAACTCGAGGACGGCGAGCGTGAGCAGCGGCGAGGTCAGGTTCGGCAGGATGTGGCGGAAGATGATCCGTTTCGGCTTGCAGCCGACGATCTCGGCCGCATCGACGTACGGCGTCTCGCGCACCGACAGCACCACCCCGCGGGTCATCCGCGCGTAGACCATCCAGCCGTTCAGCGCGAGCACGACGATCACGGTGGTGGCGCTCGGCTGGATCACGGCCAGGATCACCAGGGCGAGCAGCAGGCCCGGGAACGCGACCTGCGTGTCGACGACCCGCATGATGATCGAGTCCGTCCGCCCCCCCTTGTACCCGGCGATCAGGCCCATCACCGTCCCGAACGCACCCGAGACGGCCACCACCGAGACGCCGACGAGGATCGTGATGCGCGTCCCGTAGATCATCCGCGAGAGGATGTCCCGGCCCAGGCTGTCGGTGCCCAGGGCGTTGGCGAAGTCCCCGTCCGCGTACCAGAACGGGGGCTTCAGGGCATCCGTCAGGTCCTGCGCGGCGGGGTCCTTCGGCGCGATCAGCGGCGCGAAGATCGCGAGGATCACGAGCGCGCCGACGACGCCGACGCCGAACAGGCCCACGCGGTCGCTCACGATCTCGCGCAGGGCGCTCCGGAGCGCCCGCAGGATCTCGTACGGGCGCCCGCGGATCAGCTCCTCGCGGCGCTCTGCCCTGGTCTCCTCGTCGGTGACGTTCTTCGCCATCTCCACGTCGGGGGACTACCGCTCGCCGATCGGCTCGCCGCTCGGATCCCCCACACCCCCTCCTACGCGAGCTGGATCCGCGGATCGATCGCCTTGTACAGGATGTCCACGAGCACGTTGATCAGCACCACCATCACCGCAACGACGAACACGATCGCCTGGAGCAGGATCAGGTCCTGCCGCTCGATCGACTGGATCGCGAGGAACCCGAGGCCGGGCCACTGGAAGACCGTCTCGACGATCACCGAATAGCCGGCGAGCGCGCGGATCGTCTCCCAGCCCGTGAGCGTGAGGGCCGGGATCCCCGCGTTGCGCAGGGCGTGGACGGCGACCACGCGTGAGTATGGCAGCCCCTTCGCGGTCGCCATCTTCACGTACTGCTGGTTCAGCTCGTCGATCATCGACGAGCGCACGATCATCGCCAGGCGCCCGACCGCCGGGAGCGCGAGCGTGACCATCGGCAGGATCAGGTTCCGGAAGCTCCCGAACCCGAGCGGAGGGAGCCACTGGAGCTCGACCGCGAACACGATGATCAGCAGCAGGCCGAGCCAGAACTGCGGGATCGAGAGCCCCGCGATCGACAGGACCACCGTCACGCGGTCCGACAGCCTGCCCGGTCGGAGCGCGGCCAGCACCCCGAGGGGCACCGCGAGCACCACCATCAGGGCCATCGCCGGGAACACGAGCTGGAAGGTCCGCGGCAGGTGCTCGAAGACGATCTCCATCGCAGGCCGCTGCTGCCAGATCGACTCGCCGAAGTCGCCCCGGGCCACGTCGCCGAGGTAATCGGCGAACTGGACCGGGATGGGTCGGTCGAAGCCGAGGAGCCGCTCGAACTCCGCGCGCTGCTCCTCCGTCGCCTCCAGCGGCAGGAGGACGTCCACCGGGTCGCCGACCAGGCGGGTGACGACGAACACCACCACCGTCACCCCCAAGATGACGATCAGCCCCTGGGCGATCCTCCTGATCGCGAACCGACCCATCCCGATCCCCCTTCGGGATCCGTCGATGCTACGCCGAGACGGACATCTCCTTCACCAGCAGCTTGGCGTCGACCCGCGGCTGCCACGCGAGGTTCTCGCTCATCCCGTAGATGTCCTCGATGTTGAGCAGGAACACGAAGTAGGCTTCGTCACAGGCCTTGGCCGTCGCCTGCTCGTAGAGGGCCTGCCGCGCGGCCACGTCCGTCTCGTTCCGCGCCGCGTCCAGCCACTCGTTCATCTCCGGGTCGTTGTTCGAGGCCCCGACACCGTCCGGGTCGTAGTAGGTCGAGAGGTTGCGGTCCGCGTCCTGGAGCTCGTTCGAGCTCGTGACGAAGATCGCGTCCGGCCGAACCTCGCCGAACAGCCGGTTCAGGTACTCGTCGAACTCGAAGATGCGGACCTTGGTCTGCACGCCGACCGCGTCCCAGTAGCCGGCGACCGCCTCGATCAGCTCGCGGTCCTTCAGCCAGCGGCCGGACTCCCCGATCAGCTCGATCTCGACCCCCTCGGCCCCGGCTTCGGCCAGGAGCGACCGAGCCATGTCGGGGTCGTAGGGGTACGGCCCGAGGTTCGGGTTGTAGCCGGTCCACGACGGGCTGAGGATCTGGCAGTCGTCGACGACCGCGAAGCCGCCGAACAGGCTGTCCGCCAGCGCCTGCTTGTCCACCGCGTGGTTCAGCGCCTGCCGCACCCGCACGTCCGCGGTCGGACCGTCGTCGACGTTCAGGATCATCACCGGGTGCTCGAGGCCCTGGACGTGCGCGAACCGCTTCCCGGCCCCCTCCACCGTGGCGGTGTCCTCGGGGAGCAGGTTCGTGATCAGGTCGAACTGCCCGGCCAGCAGGCCCGACAGCCTGGTCCCGGACTCGCCCACGAAGTTGTAGGTCACCCGCGAGATCGAGGGCGCGCCGTCCCAGTAGTCCTCGTTCGCCTCGAGCGTGACGTGATCGCCCTTCACCCACTCGACGAACCGGTACGGGCCGGTCCCGACCGGGTTGTCGGCCAGGTCGGGGGCCTGGAGCCCGCTCGGGGACGCGATCTTCATCCAGTACATGCGCGTCGGCAGCAGCGGGTCGGGCCCGTTCGTCGTGATGTTGACCGTGAGGTCGTCCACCGCCTCTGCGCCCGTGATCGTCGCGAAGAACCCCGCCTGCTCCGACTCCTCACCCAGGTCCACGATCCGCTGGACGCTCGCGACGACGGCGTCCGCGTTCAAGGGGTCGCCGTTCGTGAAGGTGATGCCCTCGCGCAGCGTGAACTGCCAGGTGGTCTCGTCGACCTGCGTGGGCTCGGACGCGGCCAGACCGGGCGTGAGCTGCCCGTCGGGCGTGCGCGCCATCAGCGTCTCGTAGATGTTGTCGTTGATCGCCCGCTCGCCGCCGTCGTCGCGGATGTGCGGGTCGAGCGTGGTCGGCTCCGAGCCGATCGCGATCGTGATCTCGGCGCCCGGGACCGGCTCGCCGGTGACCCCGGGCCCGCCGTCGCCGCCGTCCCCGTCGCCGCCGCAGGCGGCCGCCACGAGCGCGCCCACGAACAGCAGTGCTGCGATCCGGTATCTCCTCACGCTACCCCCCCTTCGCCCGTCCGCGCGAAGTATCTTGACGTTCAGACGTCTCGGAAGTCAAGCCGGTCTCGGAGGCAACGCCCGGGGGCCGGTGTCCGGGTACAGTGGCGGGCGTCGGAGACCGGCGCGGGGGGACCATGCGAACGACGCCGCGGCTCGTGGTCGGGTTGACGGGGGAGGTGGGGACCCGCCATGGCGTGCGCCTGCTCGAGCTCCTGCGCCCGACGCCGGTCGAGACCCACCTCGTGCTGTGCTCGTGCGCTCGCCGCGGGATCCGGGAGGAGACCGGGCGCCCGCCGGAGGAGGTCCAGGCGCTCGCCGACCGCGCCTACGGCGAGTGGAACCAGGCCGCGAAGATCTCGAGCGGATCGTTCCTCACGCTCGGGATGGTCGTGGCCCCCTGCAGCCGTCGGTCCCTCGCCTCGATCTCGCTCGGGTACGCGAACACGCTGATCCACCGCGCGGCCGACGTGACGATGAAGGAGGGCCGGCCGCTGGTCCTGCTGGTGGACGACGCCGCGTTCGGGGAGCTCGAGGCGCGCCACGCCGCCCGGCTGGGGTCGGTCCCCCACGTGCGGGTCGAGCCCGCCTCCTCCCGCGCGACGGACGTCGAGATCGACGCCACGCTCTCCCGGGTCCTCGCCGGGTTCGAGATCCCGGTCGCGGCGGGCTAGCCCGCGACGGCGTCCTGGCCGTCCCGGGCGACGGCGGTCGCGGCTCGACCGGCTCGGCGGGCCAGCAGCGCGAGCCCGAGCGGCAGCGCCGCGGCCACCGCGAGCGTCGGTCGGAGCCCGAACCAGGAGGCGCACACCCCGATCAGCGCGCTCAGGCCGGCGCCGAGCGCGATCTGCATCGAGCGGAACAGCCCGAGCATCGTCCCCCGCTGGCCGAACGCCTCGAGCGCGAGCACGTTCGCGACCGGGCCGAGCCCGCTGACCGCGGCGGCGAAGACGACGGCCGGGACCAGCCCGATCGCGAAGGCCGGGGCGAGCGTCCAAGCGATCCCGGCGATCGCCAGCACCAGGCCGATCGCGCCCGCGGTCGCCCGGGCCCCGAGCCGATCCGAGCCGTGCCCGGCCACGAGCTTCGAGGGGACCGAGAGCACACGCGCGGCCGCCAGCATCAGGGCGGCGGCCACCGGGGAGATGCCCCACGTGACCACCGCGAAGGTGGGCAGGAACGAGATCGTGCCGTACTGGGACGCGGCGGCGGTGCCCCCCACGGCGAGCGGTGCCCCGAGCGCCCGGCGCCAGTCGGCCCCGGCCCCGCGGATCCGCTCGGGTCGCGACGGCATCGCGACGACGAGCACGGCGAGCAGCGCGACCACGGAGACCCCGGCCGATCCGGCGAAGGCCACGCGCCACCCGTGGACGCTGCCGAGGGCCGCCAGCACGGCGGCCGTGGCCAGTCCCCCGCTGAACGCGATCCCGAAGAACCCCATCGCGAGCCCCCGCCGGCGCTCACCCGCGAGCGTCGCGGCCGCCGACAGCCCGGAGGCGAAGAAGATCCCCGACCCCCCGCCCATCAGCGTCTGCGCCGCGAGGAAGGGCCCGGTCGAACCCGCGCCGGCGGCGATCAGCGCGCCGGCCGCGGCGATCACCAGGCCCACGCCCGCCCCGGTCCGCGGGCCCGCATGGGTCAGGACGAACCCGCCGGCCACGTTGCCGACGGCGACGGAGGCGGCGAGCAGCGCGAACGCGAACCCCGCGCTCTCCAGGCCGATCCCGAGATCCACGGCCACCACCGGGAAGACCGGGGCGAGCAGCGAGTCGGCACAGGTCCCGGCCAGGTACCCGGCGTTCACCGCCGCGAACGCCCACCGGCGTCCGGCGCGCGTGCCGGCGCCCCGGCTCCGTCGTCCCGTCGCCGCCTCCTCGTGCTCACGCGGGCGTGCCCGCGACCCGCCGAGGGCGTATCTTACCGTCGAGATATCGAGGCGGACGTCCAGGAGCGCGATGACGAAGCGGGTGAGCGACCGGCTCCCGGGGAGCGTGCTGGAGGCCCTCGACGGCCGCGACCTCGAACGGAAGATCGGCCCGACGTACGTGCTCATGACGGTCGACCCCGACGGCGCTCCCCGCCCCTGCATGCTCTCGGTCGGCGAGATCCTCGCGCCCGACGACCGTCACCTCCGCGTGGCGCTGTGGCCGGGGACGAACACGTCCCGCAACCTGGCGGCGGGCTCACCCGCGCTGCTCTGCTTCGTGGCCCCCGCCACGGTCCTCTACGTCCGCGGTCGGCCGCGCACGCTCGGACGGTCGGCGACCACGCGGCTCGAGCGGTTCGAGATCGAGGTCGACGCGGTGGAGTCCGACGCCCACGCCGGGATGCCGGTCACCGGAACGATCACGTTCTCGATCGGGGACGCCGACCCGGCCGAGGTCGCCGCGGCCTGGCGCTCACAGCTCGAGGACCTCCGTGACGCCTGACCGGGACGCCGCCCGCCCGGGCGCCCTGGTCGGCTCGGGATCTCAGGCCGCGTGACGCCCGCGCCGAGCCCCGGACCGACGCCGCTCGGCCCGCAGCTCGCGCCAGCGCCGGCCCGCTTCGGCCCGGGCCGCCTCCAGGCGCCGGTGCCCCTCCTCCTCGGCCCAGCGCGGCGGCCGGGCGGCCGAGTGCCGGAACGCCCGTGCCGCCACCTGACCCTCGAACGTCCACAGCTCGTCCAGCATCTCCGCAACCTCCGACCCGAGCATCGGTCGCCGGCGCCGACCCGACGGGTGCCGGTGGACCCGGCCTCGGCGGGCCGGTCGCGGCAGGGCCGCGGGTGCTCAGAGGTCGTCGAGCGCCGGGCGGACGCGTTCGGCCCACCACGCCAGCCCCTCGCGGGCCCGGCGGCGCCCGGCCGGGTCCGGGGCCTGGACGGCCTCGAACCCGAACCAGCACCCGACCTGGACGAGGGTCGCGAGCAGGCCGAGCGGGATCGCCCGCCGGGGCCAGGGCGGCCCGGGGACGGCTCGACGCAGCGCCGCGACCGCCTCGGTGAACCGTCGATCGAGGCCCTGCGGGCTGCGCCACCCGGAGTTGAAGGCCCACCACGCCGCCTCGAACGCGGGCGGCCCGACGACCGCGAGGCCCCAGTCCAGCACGACCGGGCGACCCGGCCCCAGCCCCACGTTGGCCGGACGGAGGTCGCCGTGGAGGAACGTCGCGGGCAGGCGCTCCAGGGCCGCGAGGAGCGGCTCCGGACCCCCCAGCAGGACGCTCACCCCCTCCGCCACCTCCGGCGGGGCGACGTCCGCGAACAGCTCCCAGCCGCGACCGATCACCTTCGGCGCCAGGTCCGAGCCCGCGAGCTCGCGCGCCGCCGTCCGCGGCGAGAACGCGAGCAACCGGTCCGCCAGGCACCCGGCGGCCGGGACCGCTTGCCCGGAGAACCGCCCGTGCACCGCCGCGACCGCCGCGAGGAACCGTCGACGGGCCGCCGGCGTCGCGGGCGGTCGGGCGAGGGCCTCGGTGCGATCCTCGGTCACGAGGAGCCAGCCGTCCGGCCCGGGGATCGCCGCCACGACGGCGTGGTCGAGCGCCTCGGCCACCTGCGCCAGATGTCCGGAGACGAAGAGCTCGGCCTCGCGACCGCGGTCGCCGGTCGCGCGCGTCAGCCAGCTGCCGCCCGGGCGGAGGTGCTTGGCGAACAGCACGCGCCCGTCGCGGAGCCTCCACCGTTCGACGGTCGAGCCGGAGATCCCTGGGTCGAGCGCCCGGCGGGAGCGGATCCTGCGGACGAGCGGGTCCTCCGGCAGGCGCGGCAGCTCGGTCACCCGCGCTCGCTCGGGGTAGACCACGTGGTGCACGACGCGCCCCCGCCGCAGGTGCAGGAGGTGCCGTCGGCGCAGCGCGATCCGGTCCCCGGTGGCCTCGAGCCGGAGCACGAGCCCTCCCCGGGAGGCACGCTGGGCCACGATCCGCACCCGCCCCGGCACCCCCGCCTGGCCCCCGAGGGCGGCGAGGGCCCCGTCGCGACCCTCGGCGACGATCGAGCCCCCGGGCAGGTGCGCCTCGAAGCTCGCGCCGGGGTCGTAGCGGTCGCGGAGGCGTTCGACGTCGTCGGACCCGAGCGCGCGAGCCAGATCCCGCCCGAGCGTCTCGGTCACGACCCGCGCGCGCCCGATCCCCCGGCCCGACCCCCGGGCTCGATGCGGGGCGTCCAGACGCCGTGTCGCCGCTCCCCCCATCGGCGGACGAGCTCGTGCGGGACGTCGAAGTGGTCGAGCATCCGCCCCACGGTGTGGTCGACCATGTCGTCGAGGGTCCTGGGCTTCGCGTAGAAGGCCGGGACCGGCGGCATCACCAGCGCACCCGCGCGGGCTACGCGGAGCATGTTCTCCAGGTGGATCACCGACAGGGGGGATTCGCGGACCAGCAGGAGCAGCCGCCGCCGCTCCTCGAGCGCGAGCTCGGCCGCCCGGTGGATCAGGTTCTCGACGATCCCGTTCGCGATCGCCGCCAGCGACTTCATGCTGCACGGGGCCACGACCATGCCCCGGGCGGCGAACCCCTCCCGGCCGGGCGGGGCGTCCAGGTCGCCCTCGGCGTACACGTGGTCGGCCAGGCGCCGGACCTCGGCCGGCCTCCACGACGTCTCCGCGACGATCGTCTTCTCGGCCCACCCGCTGATCACGAGGTGGGTCTCGACCTGGGATGCCTCGAGCGCCTCGAGCAGCCGGATCCCGTAGATCGCGCCGGTGGCGCCGGTCATCGCGACGACGAGGCGCGCCCCGGGAGCCCCGGGCGGGGGCACGGCGGGATGCCTCAGGCGCCCTCGCCGTAGGGTCCGCTCGTGATCCCGTAGATGTTGCCATCGGGACCTCGGAAGTGGGCCCAAGCGAAGTCGCCCCAGGAGTGGTTCGCGTGGAGGAACTCGACCCCGCGCCCCTCGAGCTCGGCGCGGGCGGCGTCCAGGTCGTCCACGAGGAACTCGACGACGGGTCCCCGGTCGAACTCGGCGAAGTGCTCGTGCCCCGGACCGAAGACCTCCACCCAGTCCCCGCTCGCCGCCTTCAGGACCGTGAGGTGGTCCGAGGCGTGGAACGGCTCGAGCCCCAGGACGTCCCGGAAGAAGGCGACCGTGTCCTCGTACCGGTCCGTCGCCGTGCCGACCCATACCAGCCCCTTGATGTCCATGCGTGCCTCCTCGTCTCAGGCGGCGCCCGCCGACGCCTTGGCCTCCACGATCAGCCGGAGCAGCCGCTCCGGGGAGAGCGGGACGCGGTCGATCCGAACCGGTAGCGGCGCGAGCGCGTCGACGATCGCGTTCGCGATCGCCGCGGGCGGCGACACCGCCCCGCCCTCGCCGCAGCCCTTGATCCCGAACGGGTTCAGCTCGGACGGGAACACCTGGTGGCCGACGGCGATCGGCGGCACCTCGGCCGCGGTCGGCATCAGGTAGTCCATGTACGTGCCGGTGAGCAGCTGGCCCTCCGCATCGTAGGCGACCTCCTCGAACAGCGCGTTCCCGACCCCATGCGCGACCCCCCCGTGGATCTGGCCCTCGACGATCATCGGGTTCAGCATCTGCCCGCACTCGTCGACCGTCACGTACCTCAGCAGCTTGACGAAGCCCGTCTCCTCGTCCACCTCCACCCCGACCACGTGCGTCCCCGACGCGAAGGTCACGGTCGGCGGGACGTAGTAGTGGGTCACCTCGAGCCCCGGCTCCATCCCCTCGGGGAGCTTGGCACGCGGCCCCGGCTGGGCGGCGTGGGCGACCTCGGCCAGCGCCACGCTCCGCTCGGGCGTCCCGCGAGCCGCAACGCGGCCCTCGACGAGCTCCAGGTCGGCCGGGTCCGTCTCGAGGACCTCGCCGGCCACCGCGAGGACCTTGCGGCGCAGGCGTTGCGCGGCGATCCCCACGGCCGAGCCCGCGGTGACGGCCGAGCGGCTGGCGAAGGTCCCGATCCCGTGGGCGATCGTCGCGGTATCGCCGCCGCGGACGGTGACGTCCTCGGGGCGGACGCCGAGCTGGTCCGCGCAGATCTGCGCGAGCGTCGTCTCGAGTCCCTGCCCGTGCGGTCGCGCGCCCGTGTGCACCGTGACGTGCCCGGTCGTGTCGATCCGGACCACCGCCCCCTCGTGCGGGCCGTAGCCCGAACCCTCCACGTAGGAGGACACGCCGAGCCCGATCCGCCGGTCGCGCGCCCGCGCCTCCTCCTGCTCGCGCCGGAACGCCTCGGCCCCGAAGAGCTCCAGCGCCTTCTCGAGCTGGTCGGGGAAGTCCGCCCGGTCGTAGACGATGTCCACGCCGTCGCGGTACGGCATCCCCATCGCGTACGGCATCTGCTCGGGCCGGATCAGGTTCCGCCTGCGGACCTCAATCGGGTCAAGGCCGAGCTCCGCGGCGATCAGCCCGACGAGCCGATCCATCACGAAGGTGACCTCGGGCCGGCCGGCGCCCCGCACGGGTGTGACGGGGGCCTTGTTCGTCAGCACCGACAGGCTCTCCACCCGGTAGTGGTCGATCCCGAACTGGTTCCGGAGGTGCGCGGCCGAGTTGTAGGACACCGTGATCGCGTACGCGTTGTACGCGCCGGCGTCCACGAGGAAGCGGTCGCGGATCGCGAGGACCCTCCCTTCGTCGTCGAAGGCCGCCTCCACGTCGTGGAGCTGGTCCCGCGCGTGCCGCGTGTTGGCCAGGTTCTCCCTCCGGTCCTCCAGCCACTTCACCGGCACCCCGAGCTCGCGCGCGAGGAACGGGATCAGGACGTCCTCGGGGAACATGCCGGTCCCGAAGCTGCCGCCCATGTCAGGTCCGATCACCCGGATCGCGTCGGCGGGCATCCCGAGCATCTCCGAGACGAACGTGCGGACCAGGTGCGGCCGCGCGTTCGCATCCCACACCGTGAGCTCGCCCCGCCCCGCGTCGTAGGCGGCGAGGACCCCGCGCGTCTCCATCGCGTTGGCAGCGATCCGGCCCATCGACAGCCGCGCGCGGAGCATGCGGGGCGCCGAGGCGAACACGCCGTCGGGGTCGCCCACCGAGACCGTGAAGGTCGTCTGGACGTTGTCGCCGAGCTCGGGGTGCAGCACCGGCGCGTCGGGCTCGAGCGCCGCCTCCGGGCCCGCGACCACCGGCAACGGCTCGTACTCGACCTCGATGCGCTCGAGCGCGTCCTCGGCCACGTAGCGGTCCCGGGCCACGACCGCGGCCACGGGCTGTCCGATCCAGAACACGCGCCCCTGCGCGAGCACCGGCATCGGGCAGGACTTCAACGTCGGCCGGACCTTCTCCTTCAGCAGCGTCGAGATCTCGGTCCGCGCCGCCTCCAGGAAGGGTCCCATCTTGCCCTCGAGCTCGGCGGCGGTGACCACCGCGAGCACGCCGTCCATCGCGAGCGCGCCCGAGGTGTCGATCCGCGTCAGCTCGGCGTGCGGGAACGTGCTGCGGAGGATCGCGGCGTGCACCATGCCCGGCACGCGCAGGTCGCCGACGTGCCGCGCCCGGCCGGTGATCAGGCGCTGGTCCTCGGTGCGGCGCAGCGGTCGTCCGACGTGCCGGGGCGGCACCACCTCGGGCTCGTCCGGGTCCCGGACCGGTGCGTAGGGATGCGTCGCCTGGCCGACCGGGCCGGTCGAGCTCATGCCGCGCCCCCGCGGACGTCGGCGGCCGCCGCGCGGACCGCCTTCACGATGTTCTGGTACCCGGTGCAGCGGCAGATGTTCCCGGACAGGCGCGCCCGCAACGCCTCCTCGTCGTCCACGTCGGGCGCGCCCTCCGCCAGGTACTCGGTGACCGCCATCAGGAACCCCGGCGTGCAGAACCCGCACTGGAGCGCGTGGTTGGCGGAGAAGGCCTCCTGGGCGGGGCTCAGCGTCCCGTCGGGGCCCTCGAGCCCCTCGACGGTGACGAGCTCGTGGCCCTCGGCCTGGACGGCGAACATCAGGCAGGAGCGCACCGACCGTCCGTCGAGGAGGATCGTGCAGGCCCCGCACACCCCGTGCTCGCACCCCAGGTGCGTGCCCGTGAGCCCGAGGACGTCGCGCAGGAAGTCCGCGAGGGTCATCCGCGGCTCCGCGACGCCGGAGAGCTCCCGGCCGTTCACGCGGAGGGTGATCTCGCGTTCGCCGCCCACCGTCAGGCCTCCCTCCGAACCCTCTCCAGGGCGCGCGCCAGGGCCCGCCGTACCAGCACCGTGGCCACGATCCGCCGGTACTCCGCCGAGCCGTGCAGGTCGGACACCGGGTCGATCTCCCCGTCGATCGCCTCGGCGGCCTCGGCGAACGCCTCCGGACCGGGCTCGGCTCCCCGCAGCACCCCCTCGGCCGCGTTGGAGCGGACAGCGCGGTCGGCCACGCCGATCAGCACGACCCTGGCGTCGTCGATGCGTCCGCCCCCGTCCAGCCGCAGGAGCGCGCCGGCGCCGGCGATCGCGAAGTCCCCGTGCCGGCGGGCGAGCTCGAGGTAGGCCGAGCCCACGCGGCCGTTCGGCAGCCGGAGCCGTACCTGCGTGAGGATCTCGTCCGGCCGCAGGGTGGTGGTGAAGTAGGTCTCGAACAGGTCGGCGGCGGCGATCGTCCGGGTCCCCGCCGGCCCCCGAGCTTCGACCTCCCCGTCCAGAGCGAGCAGGAGCGAGGGCCACTCGGCCGCCGGATCGGCGTGCGCCACGCTCCCGCCCACGGTCCCGCGGTTGCGGATCGCCACGTGCCCGATCACCGAGACCCCGTCGGCGAGCATCGCGCACCGCTCCGTCAGCCCCGGCAGGGACTCCACGTCCCGGTGGCGCGTGATCGCCCCCGCCACCAGCGTGTCGCCCTCCAGACGCAGACCGGCGAGCTCCGGCACGCGGTTCAGGTCCACCAGCAGCCCGGGCGCGGCCAGGCGGAACGCGAGCAGCGGCACCAGGCTCTGCCCGCCGGCGATCACCTTCGCCTCGTCGCCGTGCTCGGCCAGGAGCGCCACGGCCTCCTCCAGCGTCCGCGGCGCCGCGTAGTCGAACGGTGCGGGCTTCACCGTGCGCGATCACCTCCCGGGCGGTGGCGACGGGCGGGACGGGAGGCCCTCGTCCCGTCCCGCCCGTCGGTCCACGTCAGTCGGTCCGGACCTGCTTCCACAGGTCGCCGAACAGCGCGTCCAGGTCCACGTCGTCCACGCCGGGGGTCGAGATCTCCTGCGGGAAGTCGGCCTTGCGCGTGGCGTCGATCCCCACCTTCGTGACCAGGTGCGAGCCCCCGGCCGGGTCGTAGGAGGCGGGGTCGAGGGGCGACCCGCGCGCGTGGGTGACGACGAACGCGTCCTCGTGGAACCGCACGCGCTGCGCGATCGCGTGCCAGACCTGTGAGTCGTTCGTGATGTCGACATCCTCGTCGACGACGATCACGTACTTCAGGAACGGGTCGGCGGCGAAGGCGGCCATCGCGGCGTTCTTCGGGTCGCCCTCGATCAGCTTCTCCATCTGGACGTAGCAGATGTAGCGGCACCGGCCGGACGGTGGGACGTAGACGGCTCTCACCCCTCCGGAAGCCAGCCGGCAGGACTTGTAGATCATCGAGTTCCTCGTCACGCCCGAGAGCAGCAGGTTGTCCCAGTGCCCGACGAACGAGCTCTGGTAGTGGGCGTTCTTCCGCATCGTGATGGCCTTCACGTAGACCACCGGGTTGTTGCGCTCGGGCCCGTAGGTACCGGGGTACTCGCCGAAGGGCGCCTCTCGCTCGCGTTCGGTCGGATGGATCTCGCACTCGAGGACGATCTCGGCCCAGGCCGGGACCTCGACGTCGATCGTCTCGCACTTCACCATCTCCAGCGGCTCGCCGAGCATCGCGCCGGCCATCGCGAACTCGTCCACGTCGATGCTGGTGAACGAGAGGAAGCCGAGCTCGACCGCCGGGTGCAGGCCGATCGCGACGGCCATCGGGGTCGGTCGGCCGTGCTTGAGGTTCTTCTGCATGATGTAGTGCCCGTGCGCGGTCTCGGAGATCTGGATCCCGAACTTGCTGCGGCTCTTGGCCTGGAGGCGGTAGATCCCGGCGTTGCGGATCCCCGTGTCAGGGTCTTTCATGATCTCGTAGCCGAGCGTGATGTAGCGGCCGACCTGGTCCTCGAAGCCGGGGTCGACCGCCCCGCCGTCGAGCTCGTGGTACTTGAACATCGGCAGCTTGAACACGTCGACCTCGTCCCCGAGGTAGATGACCTCCTTGCAGGGGGCCTGCGACGCGTCGACCATCACGGGCTCGATGCCCTGGTCCTCGCGTGCCATGTACTCGAGGATGAAGTCCCTGGGCGTCGCGTCGATCGACAGGCCGATCGCCATCGCCAGGCGCGGGAAGCTCGCGTGGACGTTCGTCACCGCCGGGAGCTCGGCCCCCTTGACGTTGTCGAACACGACCAGGGGGTACCGCCGCTCGTTCTCCAGTCGCCACAGGATGGCCATCGCCTCGAAGATCGGGTCGACCTCCTGTTTCAGCCGGAGGATCTCGTTCGGGTAGTACCTCTCGAGGAACCGGATGAAGGTCTGGAGATCCTTCCCGAGCTCCGCCTTCTGTTCGGGCGGCAGGTACGCCATCGTCCCCCCTCGTGCGTTCGCGTCAGCCGGGGCGGAGCCCCGGGGGCGAGATATCTTGACGTCGTGATAATCATGCACCAGCCGCGGCAGGCGTGGCAAGTGGGCGGTCAGACGATGCGCACGAACCGGCGCCGCCCGACCTGGAGGACCTTGCCGCGGAGCTCCGCCGCCTCGAACTCCACCTCGGGATCGGTCACGAGCTCGCCGTCCAGACGCACGCCCCCCTGCTCGATCAGGCGGCGAGCAGCTCCGCGGGACGCGGCCAGCCCGGCCTCGGACAGTACCCTCGGGAGCCAGTAGCGGCCGGGGCCGTCCTCGGCGGCCCACTCCTCGGAGAGCGCCACCTCCTCGACCGCCTCCGGAATCTCGCGCTCCCGATGGATCAGGTCGAACCGCTCCTCGGCCGCCTTCCCTGCCCCTTCGCCGTGGTAGAGGTCCACCACCTCGCGGGCCATCCGGCGCTTCTCCTCCCACGGGTCGAGCGACCCGTCCGCCAGGCCGGCCGCGACCCGTTCGGCCTCGGCCGGGTCGCGGAAGAAGTCGAGCGTGAGGCGCCGGTACCCGGCGATCAGCTCGTCGGGCACCCGGACGAGCTTGCCGAACATGTCATCGGGGCCCTCGGTGATGCCGACGTAGTTGCCCACGGACTGGCTCATCTTCTGGACGCCGTCGGTCCCGACCAGCAGGGGCATCGTGAGCGCGACCTGCGGTTCCAGGCCGTGCTCCCGCTGGATGTCCCGGGCCATCAGCAGGTTGAAGCGCTGGTCGCTCCCCCCGAGCTCGACGTCGGCCGCCACCGCGACCGAGTCCATCCCCTGGAGCAACGGGTAGAGGAACTCCATGATCGAGATCGGCCGGCCCTCCGCGTACCGCGCGGCGAAGTCGTCGCGCTCGAGCATCCGGGCCACGGTGGTCGAGGCCGTGAGGCGCAGGACCGCCTCCATGTCCATGGGCTCGAGCCACTCGGCGTTGTACCGGACCTCTGTCCGCTCGCGGTCCAGGATCAGCCAGAACTGGTCGAGCAGACGCTCGGCGTACCCGCGGACGACCTCCTTCGAGAGCCGGGGCCGGGTCTCGCTGCGCCCGGAGGGGTCCCCCACACGTGCGGTGAAGTCCCCGACGATCAGCACGGCCATGTGGCCCGCGTCCTGGAACTGCCGGAGCTTGCGCAGCACGACCGCCCACCCGAGCGTGACGTCCGAGGCGGTCGGGTCCAGCCCGAGCTTGACCCGCAGGGGGCGCCCGAGTGCCAGCTTCTCCTCCAGCCCCCCTTCCGGCACCACGTCGGCTGGCCCGGCGAGCAGCACGGAGAGGTCGGCGGGAGCGGGAGCACCCATGGGCGCCCAGGATGCTAACAGCCGCCCCGCCGCCTGCTGGCGGCGGGAACCATGGCAAGATGGTCGGGCCATGGCCGTGCGCTCGCGGACCCTGTGGGTCACCCTGGTCATGCTCGCCCTGGTCGCTTCGGCCTGCGCGCTGCCGAGCCTGCGCGAGGCCCGGCAGCAGAGCACGGCGCTCCCGCAGACGACGTTCCTGTTCGCGGCCGACGGCACGCTGATCACGCGCCTCCACGCCGGAGAGGACCGCGTGGTCGTCCGCCAGTCGCGGATCCCCGAGGTGGTCCGCAACGCGGTGATCGCGATCGAGGACCAGCGGTTCTACGACCACGCTGGCCTCGACGTCCGCGCCGTGCTCCGCGCCGCCTACGTCGACGTCACCACCGGGCGGGTCGTCGAGGGCGGCTCCACGATCACGCAGCAGCTCGTGAAGAACGTCTACGTCGGCGACGAGGAGACGATCGCGCGCAAGCTCCGCGAGGCCTACCTCGCGTGGCAGCTCGAGAACCGGCTCACGAAGTCGCAGATCCTCACGAAGTACCTGAACACCGTCTACTTCGGCAACGGCGCTTACGGCATCATGGCCGCCTCGCGTACCTACTTCTCCAAGAGGCCCGAGGACCTCACGCTGCCCGAGGCGGCGCTCCTGGCGGGCCTGATCGCCGCGCCGGTGGACTACGACCCCGTCACGCATCCCAACCGGGCCCGCAACCGGCGCAACCGCGTTCTGGACCGGATGCTCGCGCTCGGGATGATCGACGGCGCGAGTCATCTGGTCGCGAAGGGGACGCCGATCGCGCTCACGATGGACGACGCGCAGGAGGCGCCCTACCTCGCTCCCCACTTCGTCGACTACTTCAAGGAGTGGTTCCTATCCAACCCCCGGTTCGGCGAGACGCCACAGGAGCGGTACGACCTGCTGTTCAAGGGGGGCCTGCGGATCACGACGACCCTCGATCCGGACCTCCAGCGGTACGCGGAGCGGGCGATCGATCAGGTGCTCGTGTACCGCTCGGACCCGTACGGCGCGCTGACGGCGATCGACCCCAGGACCGGATTCGTGCGTGCGATGGTCGGCGGGCGTGACTACTGGGACGAGCGGGACCGGTTCGCCCGGATCAACCTCGCGACCGGGGGGAGCACCGGGCGCCAGGCGGGGTCGGCCTTCAAGCCGTTCGCTCTGGTGGCCGCGCTCGAGAGCGGGCTCACCCGGACGACGGCCCTGAACGGGTCGTCCGCGCGGATCCTGCTCCAGGACGGGACGTACTGGACCCCGAGGAACGCCGAGGGGGGCGGGTACGGGACGATCTCGCTCGAGACCGCCACCGTGAACTCGGTGAACATCGCTTACGCGAACCTGCTCGCGGCGATGGGGGGCGGCGACCCCTACCTCGGGGCGGAGAGGACGGTCGAGGTCGCCACCCGGATGGGGATCCGCTGCTGCCCTCGGACGACCGAGCCGAACGGGCCCCTCGCGGCGGTGCCCTCGGCGGTGCTGGGCGTGAACGAGGTCAGCACGCTGGAGATGGCCTCGGCCTTCGGCACGCTCGCGTACGGCGGACAGCACGTCCAGCCGGTCCCGGTGATCCGGATCGTCACCGCGGACGGCGAGGTGCTCTTCGAAGCGAAGCCCCGGGTCGAGCCGGCGGTGGACCCGGCGATCGCGGCCGAGGCCGTCGACATCCTCTCCGGCGTGGTCGAGCGCGGGACCGGGCGGGCCGCCGACCTCGGGCGTCCGCAGTTCGGCAAGACCGGGACCGCGCAGAACGCGAGCGACGCCTGGTTCGTCGGCGCGATCCCCCAGCTCTCGGTCGCCGTCTGGGTCGGCTTCCCCCAGGGCCAGATCCCGATGTGCTGCGGCAACGTCCGGATCTCGACGGTCTACGGGGGTACCTGGCCCGCCGCGATCTGGCACGCGTTCATGGTCAACGCCACCAAGCGCATGCCGGTCCGCGACTTCCCCGAGGCCCCCGACGTGGAGTACGTGATGCTCCGCGTCGACGTGACACGCGGGTGCCTGGCCAACCCCTACACGCTGCCGTGGGACATCGAGACCTACCGCTACGTGGCGGGCACCGAGCCGACGCTCCAGGTCTGCACCGAACCGAGCTCGTACCAGGAGCTCACGGTTCCCTCCGTGATCGGCCTCGAGGAGGCCGACGCGATCGGCCGGCTCCGCGGCGCCGGGTTCAACGTCGCGGTGGAGCACGCGCCGAGCGACCAGCAGGAGGGGATCGTGATCGCGCAGGACCCGCCGGCGGGCGAGCGCCTGATCCAGACCGGCACGGTGACGATCACCGTCGCCGAGGGCGCCCCCGACCCCGAACCGACGCTGCTCACCGTCCCCTCGGTGGTCGGGATGCCCGAGGGGGCGGCCCGGGCCGCGCTGCGCCGGGAGGGGTTCGCCGTCGCGGTCACCTACGAGGCGCGGTGCGACCCGGTCGACCCCGCCTGCGAGTACCGTCCGGGGCTGGTCTGGTCGCAATCGCCCCCGGGGGGTTCGACGGCCCCGGAGGGCTCGACCGTGACCATCGTGGTCAACCCGTAGCCGGACGGCCGGGCGAGACGAACGGGCTCCCCCGCTCGTAGAACCGCCAGCGGCGATCGGCGCCGACCCTGACACCGACCCGTGTGCTCCGAGCGATCGCCCGCGCGGGCAGAGGCTCCCCGGAGAGGAGGAAGAGCGAGGGGTCCAGGACGAGGTCGACCCCGTCCTCGGCGCGTCCGATCCCGAACGCCTGCGCGAGGCGGGCCGGCCCCGAGCACAGGAGCCGCGGCGCGGAGAGCCGGCGGCGGGCCGCCATCGTCTCCAGTCCCTCCAGCGGCTCGGCCGCCCGCAGCAGCACGGCGCTGCCCTCGCCGTCGAGCCCGGTCACGACGTTGCCGCAGAAGTGCATCCCGTAGGTGAAGTACACGTACAGGTGGCCCGGCCGCCCGAACATCACCCGGTTGCGCGCGGTCGGCCCCCGGTAGGAGTGGCTCGCCGGATCGTCCTCGCGGTAGGCCTCGACCTCGACGAGCCGGGCGGCGAGGTGCGTACCGTCCGGGAGGACCCGGACCAGCACCCGGCCCAGCAGCTCCGGCGCCACCACGGTGGGCGGCCGGGCGAAGAACGAGCGCGGGAGCCGGCGGCCCAGCCTCACCCGCCCTTGCGCAGGAACTTCCGGAGCCTCGAGAGCGGCCACGCGTTGATCACGTCGTCCTTCGTGAGCCATCCGCGCTGGGCGGTCGCCACCCCGAACCGCATGAACGGCAGGTGCACGGTGGCGTGCGAGTCCGTGTCGACCGCGAAGCGCACGCCGTGGCGCCGGGCCCAGAGGACGTGCTCGTCCTTCAGGTCGAGCCGGTCGGGGTAGGCGTTGATCTCCATCGCCGTGCCCGTTCGGACGGCGGCCCGGAAGACCTCGTCCAGGTCGAACTCGATCGGCTCGCGTTGCCCGATCAGGCGCGCCGTGGGGTGACCGATCACGTTCACGAACGGGTTCTCCATCGCGCGCACGATCCGGCGGGTCATCCGCTCCTTCGACTGGTTGAAGTGGGAGTGCACGGAGGCGACGGTGAGGTCGAACCCCGCCAGGAAGTCCCCGTCCCAGTCGACCCCGCCGTCTGGGTCGATGTTGAGCTCCGCCCCGTGCAGGAGGGTCATCCTCGGGTACCGGTCCTGGAGCGCGAGCAGCCGCTCCCGCTGGGCGAGGATCTTCGCGTCGGTCATCCGTTGCATCGCGAGGTTCGGCGCGTGGTCGGTGACCGCGTAGTAGGCGTACCCCATCCCGGCGGCGCTCTCGAGCATCTCTTCGAGGGGCGCGAGCCCGTCCGTGAGGTTCGTGTGCGTGTGCAGGTCCCCGCGGATCTGCTTCGGCCCGATCACGTCGGGCAGCCCGCCCTCCAGGGCCGCCTCGATCTCCCCCCGGTCCTCGCGCAGCGTCGGCGGGAACCAGGGCAGGCCGAGGCGCTCGTACACCTCCTCCTCGGTCTCGGCCACGATCAGGCGTCCGCTCTTGGCGCGGAACAGCCCGTACTCGGACAGCTTGAGCCCCTTGCGGACGGCGAGCTCGCGGATCCGGATGTTGTGCGCCTTCGAGCCCGTGAAGTAGATCAGGGCGGCGCCCCAGACCTCCGCGGGCACGACCCGCAGGTCCACCTGGGGACCCGCCGAGGTGATCACCGAGGACTTCGTGTCCCCGTGCGCCAGGACGCGCTCGACCTGCGGGAGCGAGACGAACGCCTCCATGATCCCCGAGGCGTGTCGCTCGTCGGCGGCCACGAGCAGATCGACGTCGCCGATCGTCTCGGCCATCCGGCGCAGGGACCCGGCGTAGGCGCACCGCTCCACGCCCTCCAGCCCCTCCAGCTCGCCGACCAGCGACTCGGCGAGCTCGAGCGCGACGTGGAGCAGGGAACGCGCGCCGGCCTGCCGGAGCCGCTCGATCCCCCGGCGGACGTTCTCCTCGGTCCTGGCCCCGAACCCCTTCAGCCCCGCCAGTCGGTGCTCCCCCACCGCGCGCTCGAGCTCCTCGAGGCTCGAGATCCCAAGCTCCCGGTACAGGACCATCGCCCGCTTCGGCCCCAGGCCGGGGATCGACATGATCGCGCGGACCCCGGCGGGGATCTGCGCCCGCAGCTCCTCGAGGGTCCGGATCGTGCCGGTGGTCAGGAGCTCGTGCACCTTCTCGCCGATCGACCTGCCGACGCTCGGGACCTTCAGGATCTCCTTCAGGTCCATCCCCGCTACGTCGGCCGGGTACCCGCCGATCGCGCGGGCGGCCTTCTCGTAGGCGCGCGGCTTGAACGGATCGTCGGACAGGATCGACAGGAGATCCGCGTACTCGGTCAGCGCCGCTTCGACGGCGTCGTTGGCTCGGGGCACCGGGTCCTCGCCCCCGAGGTCAGGCGGCGCCGAGCAGCCAGAGCAACAGCGCCTTCTGCGTGTGCATCCGGTTCTCGGCCTGGTCCCAGACGGCCGAGTGCGGCCCGTCGATCACCTCGTCGGTGATCTCCTGCCCGCGGTGCGCGGGAAGGCAGTGCAGGACGGTGACGTCGGGCCTGGCGAGCTCGACCTTGGCCTGGTCGAGCGCGTAGGCCGGGAAGACGAGCGCGCGCTCGTCGGCCTCGGCCTCCTGGCCCATGCTGGCCCACACGTCGGTGTACAGGACGTCGGCGTCCGCCGAGGCCTCCTCCGGGTCGTGCGTGAGCGTGATGCTCCCGCCGGTCGCGGCCGCGATCTCCCGGGCGCGCTGCACGACCTGGGGGATCGGCTCGAACCCGGGCGGCGTAGCCACGCGCACGTGCATCCGCATCTTCGCCCCCCCGAGCAGCAGGGAGTGCGTCACGTTGTTCCCGTCGCCGAGGTAGGTCAGGACCCGCCCCGCCAGCTCGCCCTTCACCTCGCGGATCGTCAGCAGGTCGGCCAGGCACTGGCAGGGATGCTCGAAGTCCGAGAGCGCGTTCACGACGGGGACGCTGGCCGCCGAGGCCAGCAGCTCCAGGCGCTCCTGCTCGAACGTGCGCAGGACCAGCGCGTCCACGTAGCGGGACAGCACCCGCCCCGTGTCCTCGATCGTCTCGCCCCGTCCGAGCTGGAGCTCGGCCGAGGAGAGGGCGAGCGGGTGGGCGCCGGCCGAGGCGATCGCGATTTCGAAGGACACCCGCGTCCGGGTCGACGGCTTCTCGAAGATCATCGCGACGGCCTTCCCGCGGAGCCGCTCGGTGTGGTCGTCGGGCTGGGCCTTGACCTTCGCCGACAGGTCGAGGAGGAAGGCCAGCTCCTCGGGCGTCAGGTCGTCGACGGACAGGAGGTCGCGCTCCATGGCCGCAGTCTATCCCCGTGGCGCTCCCGCTGCGCCGGGTCAGCCCGTCCGCAGCTCGGCGCCGAGGTCCCGGCGCAGCCGCTCCACGATCGCTCCGACCGCCGCCTCCGCCTCCTCGTCGGTGAGGGTCCGGTCGGGAGCGCGGAAGTCCACCGAGTAGGCGAGGCTCTTCGTGCCCTCGGGGAGCGGGGGGCCGGAGAAGACGTCGAACAGCCGGCACGACCCGAGCAACTCACCCGCCGCCTCGCGGAGCGCCTGTTCGACCGAGCCGGCCGGCACGGACCGGTCCACGACGAACGCGAGGTCCCGGCGGACCGGTGGGAACCGGGGGACCTCGCGGGCCTGGAGGCTCGCCGCCGCGTGGCGCATCAGCGGCTCGACCAGCACCTCCCCCACCGCGACCCGGCCGGCGAGGTCGAGGTCGGCCACGACGCGGGGGTGGAGCTCGCCCACGACCCCCACCGCCTCCCCGCCGACGATCACCGTGGCCGAGCGCCCGGGATGCATCGGCGGGCCCGGGGGCTCGCCGAGCGACCACGGGACGCCGAGGTCGGCCATCAGCGCCTCGATCGCCCCCTTGGCGTCGAAGAAGTCGTACGCGCGGCTCCCGCCCGTCCACCCGAGGTCGGCGATCCCGTGCATCGCGAAGCCGGCCGCCGGCCGTTCCTCGGGGCGCCCCTGGAGCAGCCGGAACACGTTGCCCACCTCGAACAGACCGACCGAGGGCACTTGGCGGTTCGCGTTCCGCCGGACGGCCTTCAGCAGCCCGGGAAGGAGGCGGGTCCGCAACCACCCCTCGTCGGCCGCGAGCGGGTTCGTCACGCGGATCGCGTCGCCGTCGCCGTGGCGCTCGAGGTCGGCGTCCGACACGAAGGGGATCAGCCGCACCTCGCGGAGCCCCACCCGGACCAGCGACCGCCGGATCCGACCGAGGAAGACCGAGGTCGGGGTCTGCCCGCCGGCCTGTCGGACCGCCGGGAGCGTGGAGCCGACCCGCTCGTACCCCTGGATCCGGACGACCTCCTCGATCAGGTCAACCTCGCGCTCGAGGTCGACGCGGTACCCGGGGACCTCCACCTCGATCCGATCGTCGTCGAGCGCCGCCGAGGCCATGCCGAGCCGATCGAACACCTCGGTCGCCTCGGCGGTGCCCACCGGGTAGCCGATCAGCGCCGTGGCCCGCGAGACGCGCATCGCGATCCGCCGACGGGGCGGCGCCCCGCCCACCTCGAGGACGCCGCGGAGGACGGTCGCGCCGCACCACTCGGCCATCAGGCGGCACGCCCGGTCCGCCCCGACCGGCACGGCCTCGGGGTCGACGCCTCGCTCGAACCGGACCGACGCCTCGGTCGACAGGTCGATCCGGCGGCGCGTCCGCTGGATCCCCCCGCGCTCGAACGAGGCGCTCTCGAGCAGGACGTCGGTCGTCGAGGACGACACCTCGGCGAGCTCGCCGCCCATCACTCCCGCCACCGCGATCGGGCGCTCCGTGTCGCAGATCAGGAGGTCGTCCGCCGTGAACGTGCGCTCGACGTCGTCGAGGGTCACCAGCCTCTCGCCGTCCTCGGCCCGCCGCACGACGATCCCCGGGCCCTTCAGGAGGGCGAGATCGAACGGGTGCAGCGGCTGGCCGATCTCGAGCATCGCGTAGTTCGTCGCGTCGACCGCCGCCGAGATCGGCCGCATCCCCGCGGCGGACAGGCGCGCCTGGACCGCGATCGGCGAGGGGACCTCGCGGACGTCCCGCAGGATCCGGGCCAGGTACCGGGGACAGCGATCCAGGTCCAGCAACTCGAGGGTGGCGACGCCCTCCGCCGGCTCCTCGGACTCGACGAGCTCGATCGCCGGCATCCGGAGCGGCGCTCCGGTCGCGGCCGCCACCTCCCGCGCGATCCCCAGGACCGACAGGAAGTCGGGGCGGTTCGGGGTGACCTCGATGTCGAGGACCGCGTCCGCGAGCCCGTACGCCTGCGCGAGGTCCTGTCCGGGCTCGAGCGGATCGGGCAGGATCATGATCCCCTCGTGCGAGGGCGAGATGCCGAGCTCGTCGGGGGCGCAGAGCATCCCGTTCGAGATCACGCCGCGGATCGTGCGGGCGCCCAGGGGCTCCGGCAGCAGCGGGACGCGAGAGCCCGGCGGCGCGAGGGGCACCAGGTCGCCGGGCACCATGTTCCGCACCCCGACCACGACCTCGAGCTCGCCCGAGCCCGTCTGCACGCGCGCGACGCACAGGGTCTCGCTGTTCGGGTGGTCCCGGACCTCGATCACGCGCGCGACGATCACGCCGGACAGGCCGGCCCAGGGCCGCTCGATCGACTCGACCTCGGCGCCCTGGTGCGTGAGGAGGTCGGCGAGCTCCTCGGCGGACATGTCCGTCGGGCAGAGCTGGCGGAGCCAGGACAGGACGACCCTCACGCCGCTCCCTCGAACTGCTCGAGGAACCGCACATCGCCCTCGACGAACAGACGCATGTCCTGGACGCCGTACCGGACCATCGCCACCCGCTCGACCCCGAGCCCGAACGCGAACCCCGTGTAGCGCTCGGGGTCGTAGCCGCAGTTCTCCAGCACCTTGGGATGCACCATCCCGGCGCCCAGGAGCTCGATCCAGCCGTTGCCGCAGACGCGGCACCCGCCGCCGCCGCAGACGAAGCAGGACACCGCGACCTGGCACCCGGGCTCGACGAACGGGAAGTAGTCCGGGTTCAAGCGCACCCGGACGCCCTCGCCGAACAGCTCCCGGGCGAACGACTCGAGCGTCCCCCTGAGGTCGGAGAACGAGATCCCCTCGTCCACGGCCAGACCCTCGATCTGGTGGAACACGGACAGGTGGGTCGCGTCCACGGCCTCGCGCCGGTAGGTCCTGCCCGGCACCACGACGAACACCGGCGGCTGCTGGGACTCCATCGTGCGGATCTGCACCGCGCTCGTCTCGGTGCGCAGGAGCAGTCCCGGCACGTGGACGTACAGCGAGTCCTTCATCGTCCGCGCCGGGTGGTCGCGCGGGATGTTCAGCGCCTCGAAGTTGTGCCAGTCGTCCTCGATCTCTGGACCCTCGGCGACGCGGTAGCCCATCCGGGTGAAGACCTCGACGATCCGGTCTTCGACCAGGGTCAGCGGGTGCAGCGAGCCGGTCCGTGGTCGGCGCCCGGGCAGCGTGATGTCGACGCGGTCCCGCTCGAGGAGCGCGGCCTCGGCGCCGGACCCGAGCTCGGCCCGCCGCTCCGCGAGCGCCGACTCGAGGTCGGCCCGGACCTCGTTCGCCAGACGCCCGAGCTCCCGCCGATCCGCGTCGGACATCCCGCCGAGCGCGCGTCCGACCTCGCCGATCGCGGTCCGGCGACCAAGCACCGATACCTTGGCCGCCTCGAGCTCCTCGAGCGAGGTGGCGCCCCCGATCGCTCGTCGTCCTCGATCGCGCTCGTCCTCCAGGATGCGGCGGGCCTCGGCGGGGTCCATGATCGGCGCGAGTCTAGCAAGCGGCCCTGCGCCGACCGCCTCGCGAGGAGCGTCACGCGCCGGTGACCGGGACCTCGAGGCGGAACGTGAGACCCCCGTCGACGCGGGCCGACGCCGAACCGCCCTGGGCCTCCGCGACCCCCCGGGCGACGAACAGGCCGATCTTGTTCCCGCCGCCCGACCCCGGGGGGCGCGGCCGGAAGAGCCGCTCGGCCTCCTCCGGCGTGAGCTCGGCCCCCCCGCGCCGGGTCTCCAGGACCAGCCGGTCCCCGCGTCGCTCGGCGACCACGCGCACCGGCCCCTCGCTCGTCCACCAGACGAGCGACTCGATGAAGGCCTCCAGGACGAGCCGGAGGCGCTCGGGATCGACCAGCACCTCCACCGTCCCGCTCTCCCACCGGATCGGCGGATGCCCCGGATCCCGCCCGAGCGCCTCGCCCACCTGCTCGACGAGCCGGCCGACGTCCACCCGCTCGGGGAACAGCTCGAGCGATCCGGCCGCCAGTCGCGCGGCGTCGACGAGCTGGCGGACGATCGAGTTCAGGCGGTCGGTGTCGAACACGATCCCGGTGAGCATCAGGTCGCGTTGCTCGGGGGTCATCTGGTCCCACCGCGTGGCCAGGGCGTGCCCGAACCCCTTCATCGCGGTGAGCGGCGAGCGGATGTCGTGCGCCGCCGCGGCGATCACCGTCTCCAGGGCCGCCCGCCTCCCCTCGCGGCGCCGCCGCGCCCACTCGAACAGGCACACCGTCGCCGCCGCGGCGAGGTTGAGCGACTCGGCTCGCCCCCGGATCGGCACGCGGACCGTGGCGTCCGCCAGCCCAGCAACCCCGGGCGGCAGCCCCCACGCCTCGTTGCCGAACACGAACGCGACCGGGTCGTCCAGCTCGAGCTCGAACAGGTCCGAGTCGCCCCGCGCGTCCATCGCCAGCACGCGCATCCCCCGAGCCCGGGCCTCGGCCAGGGCATCCGCGGTCGGGACGCCGCGGACCACCGGGATGTGGAACAGCGACCCCGCCGACGCCCGAACGGTCTTCGGGTTGTAGACGTCCACCGAGGAGGCGGTGAAGACCACCGCGTCCGCACCGACCGCGTCGGCAGAGCGGAGCACGGTCCCCGCGTTGCCCGGATCGCGCACCTCGTGCAGGATCGCCACGCATCGAGCCGCGCCTGGGATCGCGGCCAGGTCGTGGTCGACGAACCCCGCGACCCCCACGAGCCCCTGGGGGGTGACGGTCGAGGTGAGCTTGCCCATCAGGGCCTCCCCGACGTGGACGACCTCGACGCCGGCGTCGGCGGCGCGCCCGACGAGCGGATGCGAGGGATCGACGTGGAACAGCGCCAGGAGCCCGTCGGGGTGCCCCAGGGCCTCGCCGACCGCCTGAGCGCCCTCGACGAGGAACCGCCGCTCGCGCTCGCGGAAGGTGCGCTTCTTCAGCCGGAGCGCGGCGGCGACCTTGGGGTTCCGCGGAGACGTGATCACGGCTCCCTCCGACGCGTCCGCGATCGTACCCCGCGCGTTCGAGGTGGGTAAGCCTCAGGCGGCGAGCGCGTCTTTCGCGGTCTGCACGAGCTGCCCGAAGGCCGCGGGATCGTGCACCGCGAGGTCGGCCAGCACCTTCCGGTCGACCTCGACGCCGGCCCGCTGGAGCCCGTGGATCAGCTGCGAGTAGGAGATCCCGTTCTGTCGCGCCCCCGCGCCGATCCTGGCGATCCACAGCCGCCGGAACTGCCCCTTGCGGTCGCGGCGGTCCCGGTAGGCGTACTGGCCCGAGTGCATGAGCTGCTCCTTGGCCACCCGGTACCGACGCGAGCGGGCGCCGTAGTACCCCTTCGCCTTGCGGAGGACCTCCCGCCGCTTCTTCTTCGCGTGGACCGAACGCTTGACCCTTGCCACGTCCCTACTCCCCCAGCAGCCGGCGGATCTTCGTGCGCTCGGCCGTGACCTCTGCCAGGCCCTCGACGCGTCGCCGGCGGCTGCCGCTCTTCTTCCTCAGCATGTGGTTCCCGGTCGCCTTGCGGTGGAGGATCTTCCCGGTCCGGGTGATCCGGAACCGCTTGGCGGTCGCCCGGTGCGTCTTCTGCTTCATCTCGTCCCGTCCCTCAGGGTTCCCGCCGCTCCGGCGCGGGCGAGTCTGCCCGCTAGGAGGCACCGCCCTTCTCCGGCGGCTTCTTGGTCGGCGCGATCACCATCACCATGTTCCGACCGTCCTGCTTGGGCGTGGCCTCCACCACTGCCATCTCCCCCAGGTCCTCCACGAGCCGGTCCAGGATCCGGCGACCGAGCTCGGTGTGGGCCATCTCGCGCCCGCGGAACATGATGGTGACCTTGACCCGCGCGCCCGCCCGCAGGAACCGCTCGACGTGCCCCTTCTTGGTCGCGTAGTCGTGCGGATCGATCTTCGGGCGGAACTTGATCTCCTTGACCTCGACCCGCGCCTGCTTCTTGCGGGCCTCCTTCTGGCGGATGTCGCGCTCGTACTTGAACTTCCCGTAGTCCATGATCCTGGCCACGGGGGGGCTGGCCTGCGGCGCCACCTCCACCAGGTCGAGGTCGAGCTCCTGGGCCCTACGCAGCGCGTCCTGGGTCGAGACGATCCCGATCTGCGCGCCGTCGGGCCCCACCAGCCGGACCTGCGGAGAGCGGATCCGGTCGTTTATGCGCGGATCAACCGATACCCCGCATCACCTCCTACCGATGAGAAGGCACCGGACCGCGCCGGTGCCTCGTGGACCACGAACCGAACCGCTCCGCAGAGTATAGGTGCAGGCCAGGACGGTGTCGATGCCCGCCGGGCAGCGGGCCGCCCGCGAACGGATGCCGCGAGGGGGAACGGGGCACACTAGAGCGGACGGACGTTGGCCGCCTGTCGGCCCTTCGGGCCCTCGACCACCTCGAACTCCACGCCCTGGCCCTCGGTCAGGC
>Ga0209172_10001564_pt1 | contig 47250 bp, 48 predicted proteins | sample LarsenN4metaG_FD_184113 | JGI IMG/M metagenome (GOLD analysis project Ga0209172, IMG submission 184113) | Hot spring sediment bacterial and archeal communities from British Columbia, Canada, to study Microbial Dark Matter (Phase II) - Larsen... ... | reverse complement strand
GGGCGATCGGCTCCGCAACCCCGACCAGCTCCGCCGATCGCCCGTTGCTCCGCCGGCGCTCCTGCGCCAATCTAAACCAACGACTCTGGCTTCACCCGGATGAAAGGAAGGGGTCACAGCAGGATCCGCCAGATCGCTCCCTTCGCAGCGGCGCTTCAGGGCAAGGTGACGCTGCATGGTTCGTGTGTCGGCAGCGACCATCACGCCTACGCGTTCGTGGGCGAGAGCGGGGCTGGAAAATCCACGTTCGCAGCAGTCTTGGCGACCCGCGACTGGCGCCGCATCTGCGACGATCTTCTTCCGGTCCGCCCGGACGCCGACCGCTGGATTGTACCGGCGCTGCCCTCGAGACTCGAATTGGCTGGCGTCTTCTTCCTCGAGCGAGCCCCGTCGACCGCCCGCTTACAGGTTGTGCCGCTCGCCCCGCGCGACGCTCTGCTCCTGCTGCTCAGGCACGGCTTCGGCGAGTTGCCGGACAGCGGCGTTTGGCGGCGGCAGTTCGAAGCCTATGCCGGCATCGGCCGCACCGTCCCATGCTACCGGCTGCTCGTGCCGCACGATCTGGCGCGCCTGCCGCAGGCGGCGCGAGCCTGGTCGCAATACGTCGGCTCCGGGCGCATCCGATGACGGCCTTCGGCGCGATCGTGGACTGGACTGCGAAGCCGGTCAGCCGCCACGAAATCGGCGCGATGACCGCGTGCGTCCCGCATCGGGGCGCACGCACGTTTGGCCCTCTCATGCTCACTGGGCCGCGAGCCTGCGTCGCCATTGGTCTACGGTGCGATGCGCCGGATACGTGCGATGGCGCAGCATGTTGGGGACAGGATGACGCTCGCCGCTGCGCAGTGGTTGCCGATGCGGTGATCTACAATCGCGCACACTTGGCGCGCACCCTCGGTTTGGCCGCGGATGCGACGACCTCTGATGTCCTCCTCGCAGCGTATGCGAAATGGCGGGAGGGACTGTTCGATAGGCTCGATGGCGATTTCGCCATCGTGATTTGGGACGGAGAAAGAAACACCGTCATCGCCGGTCGCGATCCCTTCGGCGTCCGCACGCTGTACTTTTGCGTGAGCGGCAGGCGCTTCTTTGTAGCGTCCGAAGTCAAGCAGATCATCCTCGCAGGCGCTGCCGAGGCGGAGCCCGACCCGGTGAGGCTCGCCGAGTTTCTGATCGATCGGGGCAACGATCTCGAGCGCAGCTTCTTCCGCAATGTCGCGCGCGTCAAACCCGGCCACACGCTGATTGTCCATCCGCAAGCGTCGCGGCAGGAACGCTATTGGGAGCCGCCCCTCTGTCCGACAGCCAATTGCGGCACAACGCGAGCCGAGCGGTTTCGAGCCTTGTTGAAGTCCGCCGTGGCCAAGCGCATGGTGCCAGCCGGACCAACCCTGATTGAACTGAGCGGCGGCCACGACTCCAGTTCCATTGCGGCCCTGGCTTACGAGATTGCGTCCGCGCATTCTGCCTCGTTCGATATTGCCGCCATCTCCTACACCTATCCGGGGCTGTCGGCGGACGAGACAACGTATATCCGCGAGTTATTGCGAGTACGCCCGCTCAAATGGATTCCAATCCCCTGCAAGACTTCGGGCTACGAAGACCTGTGGGAAACCGCCATGTGGCGGACCGACAGTCCGTTCGCGGATCTCCAAAGACCGATGCGGGCCCAAGCTGAGGAGCGGGCACATGCGTGTGGCGCTCGCGTATTACTATCCGGATTTTGCGGTGACGAAGTCCTCGAAGACGAGGGGGCACTCGCCGACTTGTTTTGGAGTGGTCATTTTCTGTCCTTGATGCCCGAACAGGGTTCGTGGATGGAGGTCGCCCGTCAGGTGACCCCAAATGCTTTGAAATTCGCCTATCGGAAGATGAGGGGCAGACCATCACAAGAGTGGCCAGACTGGGCTTCAGCGAACCTCGGAACGCTCTTGCCATCGCCCCATCCCGCCCCCTCGGGTCTCTCGCACGTACAAGCACACTTGTGGCGCTGGCTTGCTCTCCACAGTCGCGTCTCCTGGGCGACAGGGTGGTACGCCTCAGGTACGAGCGGCCTCGACCTGGAGCCGAGATTTCCGTTTCTGGATCGCGATCTCTTTTCTTATCTTTTCAATCTGCGGGCAGCAGAGCGCGTGCCTCTGCGCCCCAGAAAGCAACCGCTGCGCGGTGCTATGAGAAACGATTGGCCTGCGATCATCCTGGAGCGCACCGACAAAACCGACTTCGGCAGCTATTACACGAGGGTCTTGAAAAACGCGTGGCCGGCGCTGCGCGGGCGAGTCTTCGAGCGGAACAGCCGGATGGAGCTTCTGGGCGTGCTCCTCGACAGCGAGCGGTCGGAAGCCTTGTTGCGCGGATGGGAGGCGGATCCAAATCCGAGCTATGCCATTACCTATCCCGTGTGGCGCATTGTCTGCATCAAACTCTGGCTCTCCTCGCTCTCCCGCTATTCCGAGGAGCGTGCGCGGATAGCTGCCGGAAAGGCAGAATGCTGATCGCCGCCTTCAAGTTCTGCGATCGCGCTGTGCATTTGGTCGGACAGGGAGCGAGCGCCCTTCACCAGGGCCTCTGGCTCGGGCTCCTCTCCGATGCCGACCTCGATCGTCTGACCGAGGACTACTATGATGGCGTCGCGAGATACGTCGATTCTGACTTCATTTCGAGCGGTCTCAAACGGTGGGAGGAGCGCCTGATCCCGCCCCACTTCGCGCCGGGATCTCGGGTGCTCGTGGCAGCGGCGGGCGGCGGCCGCGAGGTGATTGCGTTGCGCAGGGCCGGCTATGTCGTCGACGGCTTCGACTGCAACAGAAGCTATGTCGAAGCCGGCAACCGGCTCCTCCATGAGAAACGCCTGGACGCCCGTCTGCTTTGGGCGCCGCCCGGCCGCGTGCCCGCCACTCTTGGCGTCTATGACGGCGCGATCATCGGTTGGGCTGGCTACATGCACATGCGCGGGCGGCGCACCCGGCTCGGCTTCCTTGGCGAGCTCGGCGCCCATCTGGCGCCGGGTTCACCGCTGCTCCTTTCGGTCTTTCATTGCAACCAACGGGGCCGGGCACAGATCTGGTCGGCGCGCATCGCCAACATCGTGCGAAAGCCCCTCGGCCGGGACGCGATCGAACCCGGCGACCATCTGAGCGGCTCCTTCGATCACTACTTCACAACCGACGAACTTTCGAGCGAGCTTGCGGCCGCAGGCTTCAACGTCATCCATTTCGAGAAGGTCGAGGAAGGCTACGCCGCAGCCGTCGGCCGCTCGCGATCGGACGTCTCGGCGAAGGCACCGTCGCCGTGATCCGCATCCGACACCCGGTCCTCGGCGAGATCTCGGCGGAACTGGCCGTGCTCCTCGACCTGGCGCAGATCCCGGAAAGCGCGGCGGGGGCGGCCATCACGGCGCCGGCCGGCATCGACTGGCGGCGCCTCCAGGAGCTGGCCGACCGGCACGGCCTCTATGTCCATCTGAGCGAGGCTGTCTCGCGCGGGCGTCTCGCGCCCTGTCCGCCCGCTGTCCACGAAAGTCTCCGCTCCGGCCACCGGATGCGGCACCTGATGAACGTCCTGCTCGAGGCGCGCCTTGCGGAGGTCATCGTGGCGCTGCGCGCGGCAGACGTCACCGCCATCGCGCTCAAAGGCCCGGCGCTCGATCAGCTTCTCTATGGCGGGGCGCGCCTGCGACAGTACAGCGACCTCGACATTTGGGTTCCGCCGGAGCAGGTGGCCTTGGCGGCCCGTCGGCTCAAGGATCTGGGTTTTGCCACCGAGGTCGATGTCCGCGATCCGGTCCGCCATCCCGTGCTGCGCGACGCTGGCGAGATGGTCTTCTCGCGGCCGGGCGCCGCAGATCTTGAGGTCGACCTGCACTGGCGGCTCTTCCCGAGATCCCGCAGGGATTGCCCGCCCCTGACGGGCTTTCGCGAACGCCTCCGGTCGCTTTCGATCGCCTCTGCCGAGGTCGCAACGCTCGGCGCGCGGGATCTGCTGCAATACTTGTGTCATCACGCCGTCAAGGACGGCTGTGCCAGGCTTTCGCACCTGCACGAGGTGGGTCTGCTGCTGCGCCAAGCGGGCACGGTGGTTTGCGAGCGACTGCTCGCCGAGGCCCCCGGCGAGAAATTCCGCCTCGCGTTCTCGTTGCCGACTTACCTTGCCGCGAAACTTCTCGGTGCTGAAGTGCCTCACGGCATCGTCGAGTCCGTCGAGCGGATGCCGCGGCGTGCCCGGCTTCTCGATCACCTGCGCAGCAGTTGGGAGCACGTCGACGCGGCCACCGCCAGTCCACGCTTCCTGCAGCGCGTCGTCGAGCCTTCGGCCATTGACCATGCGCGTCTGCTCCTCGACGAGGCGATGATTCCGCGGATCGCCGACTGGCGGGCATTGCCGCTCGAGCAGCCGCTTGCCGAACTTTATGTCGTTATTCGGCCCCTTCGGCTCCTGTTGCGCGAAATCCGATCGCTTGCGCGCACCGCGATTAGCGTCTGACGCCCGCGCGGCGGCGCAATCGCACCCGCAAACGCCGTCACGGCTCGTGTTCGGTCCCTCTGCTCCAGGGCCAACGGCCAATGGCGACTCTGATCGCGAACGTCGGAACCACGACCCACTGCAGCAGCGGCGATAGACCGGTGCCGGTCACCGGCAGCCGCGGCATGAGCGGCGAATAGGCCCAACTGCCGCGCACGTTGACGTTAAGCCATTCGCTGTAGGCGGTGTAGCCGGAGGCAAAGGTCAGGATCAGCAGCCAAACACCGAGGGTGTCCGATTTCGGCCATCCCGGCCTGCCGACGATCGCCAGCGCCGCAAGAAGCGTGACCCCGGCGATCATGAGATCGCCGACGGTACAGTGAAGAACAGCAAAGGCCTGCCGCGGCAAAGGCTCCATCCAAAGAGTGTAGAGGGGCAGTTGCAAGACTTCCCATGCGAGATGCAGGAAGAGCGACCCCACCAGGTATCGGCGAAGCGCCGCCGGCCAATCCGGCGCCAATCGATGCTGCGTATTCATGGCATCCGTCGCTCGTTGGAGGCATAGCCTGTGTGCCCTGCCCTTGTTTGGCGGCCACGGGCGGCGCCGAGCCTTGCATGCAACCTTAATGGCAAAGGAAGCGCGCGCGGGGCCCGCATGTCTGTCAGTGTTGTTCGGGCCGGGAGACTGCAGGGCCACGTTGCCGGCCGCTCACATCGAAACGTCCCTCTGCGTCTCGGGCTCGGAGTCCGCGTGACTGGCGGCGGACCGGCCTCGCGGCAATCTGATCGAATGAGCGACTGCCAAGCCAGCACAGAACAAGCCGATGTCTGCATGATCATGTCGGATCTTAAGTGCCGCAGGCCACACGACCGGCCGGGCAGAGCTGAAGTTGCTGCCGGGCGGGGGAAACCGACCGCAGACCGGGGCGCGAGTCTCGGTGTCCGGGCCCGCGACGACCTCGATGCGGATCTCATGGCGCGCCTCGCCGTCGCCCTCGTTTACGCCGCGCCGCTGATCCTGCTCGTCACGCTGCCAACGCTCGGCTGCCCTCTCCATCGTTGGCTCGATCCTCGCGTCACCGCCTGGCTACACCTTGCCTTGGCGACGCCGGTCGTCTTCTGGTGCGGGCTGCCGAACCTCGAGCGCGGGCTCGCCGCTGCCCGCCGCCGCCCGTTCAGCCGGGAGCCGCTCATCGCCGGAGCCACCATCATGGCGTTTCTGTCCGGCGCGAGCGCGTCGGCCGCGCCCTGGCTGCTGCCCGACGGCCTTCGTTATCATCACGACCTGGCGGGTGTCGGCTGCGGCCTCGCCACGGCCCTCGTCATCGTTTGTCTTGCCGGGAAAGCCCTCCGCTGGCGCCCGCCTGGCACGGCGCCGGTTGTCCGCGCGCGGTCTCGTTCCGGCTGAACGCCGGCCCGAGCCGACGGGGAGCTTCCCGAACCAAGCCCCCTGCCTCGCATTGCGCCGCCATTACCCCTATCGGGACGAGAGACGACGCGCGAATGGCTCGGGGCCGACAGAGGCGCCTTTATTCGGCCGCCTCACTCGGCGTGGCAGTCCCGGCCGCGTCCTGGCGCTTCAGCGTCTCGAGCGACGGCATCGACACGACGTTGTAGCCGCAGTCGACGTAATGCACCTCGCCCGTCACTGCCCCTGCAAGATCGGAGAGAAGGTAGAGCGACGCGCCACCGACCTCATCGAGCGTCGGCGTGCGTCTGAGCGGCGCATTGTCGCCCTGGAAGTTGAAGATGATCCGCGCATCCGAGATGCCGGCGCCGGCAAGCGTGCGCATCGGTCCGGCCGAAAGGGCGTTGACGCGAATGCCCTGCGGCCCGAAGTCCGCCGCCAGGTAGCGAACCGAGGCCTCGAGTGCGGCCTTGGCGACACCCATGACGTTATAGGAGGGCACGACGCGCTGCGAGCCGCCATAGGTGAGCGTCAGCATCGAGCCGCCGTTCTTCATCAGCGGCGCTGCCCGCCGGGCGACCTCGGTGAACGAGAAGCAGGAGATGACCATCGTGTTGGTGAAATTCTCGCGCGTGGTGTCGGAATAGCGGCCCTGCAGCTCGCGCCGGTCGGAGAAGGCGAGCGCATGCACCACGAAGTCGAGCACGCCCCACTTGCTCTCGATCTCCTTGAAAACCGCGTCGACGCTGGCGAGATCGAGCACATCGCAAGACGCGATCACCTCCGATCCGACCGACTGCGCCAACGGCACGGCGCGACGCCCGAAGGCGTCACCTTGGTAGGTGAAGGCGAGCTTGGCGCCATGGCGCGCGCAGGCCCTGGCGATGCCCCAAGCGATGGAGCGGTCGTTCGCGACACCCATGATCAGCCCGCGCTTGCCGGCGAGCAGCGGCCCGGGTTGGATGATGTCCTTATCGGTCATTGGCGCTCCTGATCCGGCAGGCGCACGCTGGCTCACAACCTTCAGCCAAGCGCCACCCGTCCCCTTGCGTTCCGTCCTCTTTGAGCCCGACATTGCGCCCCACCTCTGCCGGTCCGATGAACGGACATCCCGTCGCGCATCACCAGCAGGGCCGTTGGCTGCATCGGCTTAACCATCATGGCGTCGCAGCACCAAAGTCGCATTGGTGCCGCCGAATCCGAAGCTGTTCGAGAGCACACAGTTAAGCGCCACGTCCTTGCGTTTGCGGACGATCGGCATGTCCTCGAAGGCCGGATCGAGTTCCTCGATGTTCGCGCTCTCCGCCACGAAGCCGTTATGCATCATCAGAATGCAGAAGATGGCTTCCTGCACGCCGATCGCGCCGAGCGAATGCCCGGACAGCGACTTCGTCGACGAGATCAGCGGCGCATCCTTTCCGAACACTGTTCGGATCGCCTCGATCTCCTTGACGTCCCCAATCGGGGTTCCGGTCCCGTGCGGGTTGATGTAATCGACCTTGCCCACGCCCTTGCCATCGAACCCGCCGAGCGCCATCTGCATGCATCGCACCGCGCCCTCGCCCGATGGCGCGACCATGTCGAAGCCGTCGGACGTGGCGCCGTAGCCGACCACCTCGGCATAGATCTTGGCGCCGCGCGCCTTGGCGCGGCCAAGCTCCTCGAGCACCACGACGCCCGCCCCGCCGGCGATCACAAAGCCGTCCCGGTTCTTGTCGTAAGCCCGGCTCGCGGTCTCCGGCGTCGCGTTGTATTTGCTGGACATTGCTCCCATCGCGTCGAACAGGGCGGACAATGTCCAATCGAGCTCCTCGCAGCCGCCCGCGAACATGACGTCCTGCTTGCCCCACTGGATGAGTTCGGTCGCATTACCGATGCAGTGCGCGCTGGTGGCGCAGGCCGAAGAGATCGAATAGTTCGTGCCTCGAATCTGGAACGCGGTGGCGAGCACGCCGGACGGTCCCGAGCACATCGCTTTCGGCACCTCGAACGGCCCGACCCGCTTAGGACTCTTGTTGGCGCGCGTGGTGTCCGCGGCTGCGACGATGGCGACGGTCGACGGTCCGCCCGAGCCCATGATGATGCCGGTGCGCTCGTTGACGATGTCCTTCGGTTCGAGCCCCGCGTCGCGGATCGCCTGCTCCATGGAAATGTGATTCCAGGCCATGCCCGAGTTCATGAAGCGCTTGGGCTTGCGCGGCACCATCGCCTCCCAGTCAAGCTTCGGCGCACCATGCACCTGGCACTTGAAGCCGTGTTCAGCATAGGATTCGGCCCGGGAAATCCCGGATCGCGCCTCGCGCAGCGAGCTGACCACCTCCTGGGTGTTGTTTCCGATCGAGGAGACGATCCCCATCCCGGTTACGACCACTCGCCTCATATCGCGATTTCCTTCCCCGCACATGCGAACACCCGCGCTGGAGCGCCCTCCGCTCCATGCGGTTTGCGCTGACTGTCGGCTGCAGCCGGCCCGTCAGCCCGCCGCCTCCGATGCTTGTCCCGGCTCGAACAGCCCAACCCGCATGTCGGCCGTCGTATAAATGACCTGTCCGTCCGCCTTCATCACGCCATCGGCGATCCCGAGCTTCAACCGCCGCAGGATCACCCGCTTGAAGTCGACAATATATTCGAGGCGCCTGACCGTTGGCACCACCATGCCGGTGAACTTCACCTCGCCGACGCCCAGAGCCCGCCCCCTCCCCGGCGCCCCGAGCCACCCAAGGAAAAAGCCGGTCAGCTGCCAGAGCGCGTCGAGCCCGAGGCAACCGGGCATCACCGGATCGCCTTTAAAGTGACAGTTGAAGAACCAGTCGACATTGGGATTTCCGGCAACCGCCAGCTCTGCAACGACCTGCCCCTTGCCGTGCGCGCCGCCCGATTCCGTGATGCTCGTGATCCGGTCGAACATGAGCATCGGCGGCAAGGGCAATTGCGCATTCCCCGGCCCGAACAGCTCGCCACGGCCACAGGCCAGCAAGTCCTCGTACTCGTAGCTCGAGCGCCGCTCCGCCATGAACCAATTCCCGTCACCCCGGGCGAGCGCACCTCGCCCCCCGTCATTTTCAATCTACCGCACTCCTATCATAACCGCAGCGATGTCAAAAAGACCGCCGGTCGCTCCCCCTGCGACGTTTCGGAGCGACGGCGCACGCGCATCTTCGCGGCGGCGACGGGCCGCGCGCCCGCCGGCGCCAGGTCACCGGCCTCCGCCCATTCGTTGCCTCCGACAAGTCCGGGGCGCCCCGCATCGCATCGCGCCTCACGTCCCGGTCCCCTTCGATCCGGACCGCGCTGGCCCGGCCACCGACTTGGGCGTCACTCCGAGCGCCGCTCGAAATGCCGCCGAAAAGGCGCTGGCGCTTCGATACCCGTGATCGCGCGCCACCGCCCCGACCGGCATGCCGCGCGAAAGTGCGTCGATGGCGGCATGAAGCCGCACGCGCTGCCGGAAGGCCGAGAACGACATACCGCACTCGGACTGGAAAAGCCTGGCCAGCGTGCGAGCCGACGCGCCCGCAGCTCGCGCCCAGTCCTCGAGGGATAGGCCGCTCTCGGGCGCCGCGATGAGCCCCTCACAGACCCGAAGCAGGCGTCGGTCGCGCGGCATCGGAATTGAGAGAGCCAGCGGCTCTGCGCGCACGATTTCATCGAGGATCAGCCGGGCCACCCGATCGCCCCGGGAGCCGACCCCGTATTCGACCGGCTCCTCAAAAAGCGCATCGATCAGCGCACGCAGCAGCTCCCGCGCCGCAAGCGCGCGAGGCTCGCGCGGCAGGCCGGGCATCGATCCGGGCGCAATGTAGAGGGTCCGCATCTCCACCGGACCATGCATCGCGACGCTGTGCACGAAGCCCGCCGGCATGTAGAGCGCCCGGTCCGGCGGCACCAGCCAGGCGTGCTGTGCGGTCCGGATGTGCATGGTCCCGGACGCCGCGTAGAGCAACTGGTCGCGCGCATGCGTGTGCGGCTCGACGCGATAACCGGCCGGAAAAAGCTTGCTCATCAGCGCGACGGGCTGGGCGAGACTCTGGTAGTCGCGGGGGTCGGTCGAGCGCATCGCGAGGTCCGGCGCTGGCGCAAACTCGACAAACTTTGACCGAACAGCGTCGGACGGACAAGCTTACGATGCCGGCCGTAGCGGAGCATCGAGTCGCGTTGCGGCAGCTGGTCGCCATGCCCGCCGCCACGCGGCCCTGCCGGCCACGCTTCGACGACATGACTGCGAACCGGACGATCCCACGGACCACGAGGCGCCATGCCGACAGCGACCCCCCGAGACCGGCTGAACTTCCTCTATCTCAACGTCGGGCATTTCCTGGATCACTTGTTCACGCTGATTTTCGCGACGGTTGCCGCCCTCGCGCTGGTCAAGGAGTGGGGCCTCACCTATGCCGAGCTCGTGCCCTATGCGACCCCGGGCTTTGTCGCCTTTGGTCTCTTTTCCCTGCCCGCCGGCCGCCTCGCCGACACGTGGAGCCGGCACGGCATGATGGTGGTCTTTTTCCTCGGCATCGGCCTGGCCTCGATCGCCACTGGCTTCGCGCAAACTCCTCTCCAGATCGGCATCGGCCTCTTTCTCGTCGGGGTCCTGGCGGCGATCTACCACCCCGTCGGGCTCGCCATGGTCGTTGACGGCGCGAAGGGGTCCGGCACCGGCATGGCCATTGCGATCAACGGCGTGTGGGGCAACCTCGGTGTCGGTGCGGCCGCGCTCATCACCGGGTGGTTCATCGACAACGGCGGATGGCGGTCTGCCTTCATCGTGCCCGGACTGGCATCCGTGCTGATCGGGCTGCTCTATTGGCGCCACGTCCGCCATAACATCACAGTCTCGGCGGCGCGGCCGAAGTCGGCCACCCAGACCTCGAATCCCGCCACCGGCCTGTCCGCGGAAGCCCGGTCCGCGCTCGTGCGGCTGACGGCCGTCGTTTTCTTCACGACCGCGGTCTCGAGCCTCGTCTTCCAGTCCACCACCTTCGCCCTGCCCAAGGTGTTCGACGAGCGGCTCGCCGGCATCGCCGGATCGGCCACGTGGATCGGCTGGCTCGCCTTCATCGTCTTTGCCGTCGCCTCCCTGGCGCAGCTCGTCGTCGGCTCGTTGCTCGACCGGCTCGGGCCGCGCTTGGTGTTCATGGGCGTCGCCGCCATCCAGGTGATCTTCTTCGCGGCGATGCCGGGGCTCAAGGACTGGACCGCCTTCGCCGTCGCCCTCGGTTTCATGCTCGGCGCCTTCGGCCAGATCCCGATCAACGATTACATGATCGGCCGCATGGCGAAATCCGAGCTGCGCGCCACCATCTATGGGCTGCGCTACATCGTGAGCTTCACCGTGCTCGCGCTGGCGCTGCCGCTCATCGCCGCCATACACAGCCGATGGGGCTTCGATACGCTGTTCCGGGTGCTTTCCGGCGCGGCGCTCGTGATCTTCCTCGCCGTACTTCTGCTGCCGCGACAGGTGCCGGAGGGCGGCGGCAGCCAAGCGCCGGCCAAGGCGTAGGCGAGCCGGTCCCTGACGCTCTGGGCAACGAACCGGCCTCGTCAGGCGCGCGAGACGAACGCCGCCACCGCATCGGCTGCCGCCGCAAGATTGCCCTTTCGCGTCACGCCCCGGCCGCCGCGGGGACCGAAATCGTGATCGCCGTCGGCGACCCAGACGAGACGGATCGCCGGCGACAGCCGGTAGGCCTCGACCTCGGCCCGGCCACCGAAGGGATCGCGTTCGCCCTGCACGATGAGCGCCGGACAGACCAGCGTCTCGAGGTGCCGGGTCCTGAGCTTCTCCGGCATCCCGGGCGGATGGAACGGGTAGCCGAGACAGATCAGGCCTGCGGCCGTCCCGGCCGCATGCAGATCGTCGGCAACGAGACTCGCGACCCGCCCGCCCATGGACTTGCCGCCGATGAAGAGGCGGCCTGCGCCCTGCATGCGCGCCCTCGCTGCGGCGTCGCGAAACGAGTCTGCCAGCAGTTCCGCCTTCGGGGCGGGCTTGCGTTTCCCCGTCGCACGGCGGCTTGCCATGTAGGCAAACTCGAACCGCAGCACCTGGATCTCGCGCGCTGCGAGCAGCGCCGCCATCGCTTCCATGAACGGGCTGTCCATCGCCGCTCCGGCACCATGCGCCATGAGCACCGTGGCAATCGGTGACTGGGGCCCCGTGATCAGAAAATCGCTCATGCCGCCTTTTCGGGTGCGCCGCCGGAAAACGCAACACCGGCATTCGATCGCCGGCCGGCCCCCGCTTCGCTTGTTCTTTCCTGCTTCGCGCCCTAAGGTCGGCGCGTCTCCCATCGCCACACAGGCAACATCCACGGAGCGCGAAGCCATGGAGCGTGCACAGTTCGAGGCGGCCCTGCGGCGTGACGGCTATCTCGAGATCGAGGCCAAGACGCTCGAACCGCGTGCCGCCAACGGCGATCACGGTCACCATTTCTCGGTGCGCGGGCTCGTCACCGCCGGCGCCTTCATCGTCACCCGCGACGGTCTCGCGCGCAGCTATGGCCCCGGCGAGATCTTCGAGGTTCCCGAAGGCTGCCTGCACAACGAGGCCGTCGGCCCCGAAGGCGCCTCGATCGTAGTCGGTCGCAAGTACTGATGCGGCTCAGGCGCCGCCAGTCCGGCACGTGACGATCTGTCTTTGTCGCGGCGCGGCATCGCCATCAGCCGCAGCGCGCGTGCTGGCTCGCCGAAGCAATCTGGAGTGAGGCTCCGGCCCCGCCGTCGGAGAGGGCAGACCGTTGCGCAGCAGTGACCCGCCTCACGCTCGATTCAGCGCCGGCCCACAACCTCGCCCCGAGCCGGCTCCGCCCGGCGGCGAAGCCGACCCGCCATTTGTCTCTTGCCTCAGAACAGCCCGTCGATCTGTCCCTTCGCGTTGAAGCGGATGTGCTCGGCGGACGGCACCTTCGGAAGACCGGGCATGGTCATGATCTCACCGCAGATCGCGACGATGAATCCGGCGCCTGCCGCAAGCCGCACTTCGCGCACCGGAATGGTGTGACCCGTCGGCGCCCCGCGCTGGTTCGGGTCGGTCGAGAACGAGTACTGGGTCTTGGCGATGCACACCGGCAGCTTGCCGTAGCCCATGTCCTCCCACGCCTTGAGCTGGTCGCGGATCGCCTTGTCGGCGGCGACCGCCTCGGCGCGGTAGATCTTCTTCGCGATGGTCTCGATCTTGGCGAAGAGACCCATGTCGTCGGGATAGAGCAGCTCGAACTTCGCGCTGCCGGCGTCCGCGATCTCGGCGACGCGACGCGCCATCGCCGCGATACCCTTGCCGCCCTCCGCCCAGTGCTTGTTGAGGAAGCACTCGGAGCCGAGCGACTTCACGTAGTCCGTGACGACCGCGATCTCGGCGTCGGTATCCGAGATGAAGTGGTTGATGCCGACGACGGCTGGCACACCGAAGCTTCGCACGTTCTCGATGTGGCGACCGAGGTTGGCGAGCCCTTTCTTCACCGCCTCGACGTTCTCCTTCGCCAGGTCCTCCTTCTTCACCCCGCCGTTCATCTTGAGCGCGCGCACCGTCGCGACGATGACGGCGACATCGGGCTTGAGACCCGCCTTGCGGCACTTGATGTCGAAGAACTTCTCCGCGCCGAGATCGGCGCCGAAGCCCGCTTCCGTCACGACATAGTCGGCGAGCTTCAATGCGGTTCTGGTGGCGATGACGGAGTTGCAGCCGTGCGCGATGTTGGCGAACGGCCCGCCGTGGATGAACGCCGGGCTGTTCTCGAGCGTCTGCACGAGATTGGGCTGCATCGCCTGCGCGAGCAGCACCGTCATTGCGCCGTCGGCCTTGATGTCGCGCGCGAACACGGGCGTGCGGTCGCGCCGGTAGCCGATAATGATGTCGCCGAGCCGCTTCTCGAGGTCCTTGAGGTCGTTGGCGAGGCACAGGATCGCCATCACCTCCGAGGCGACCGTGATGTCGAAGCCCGACTCGCGCGGAAAGCCGTTGGCGACGCCGCCGAGCGAAATCACGATCTCGCGCAGCGCCCGATCGTTCATGTCCATGACCCGCCGCCAGGCGACGCGACGGATGTCGATACCCTGCTCGTTGCCCCAATAGACGTGATTGTCGATCATCGCTGCGAGCAGATTGTGCGCGCTCGTGATCGCATGGAAGTCGCCTGTGAAATGGAGGTTGATGTCCTCCATCGGCACGACCTGCGCATAGCCGCCGCCGGCCGCCCCGCCCTTGACGCCGAAGCAGGGCCCGAGCGAGGGCTCGCGCAGACAGATCGCAGCCTTCTTCCCGATGTAGTTGAGGCCGTCGCCGAGCCCGACCGTGGTCGTCGTCTTGCCTTCCCCGGCGGGCGTCGGATTGATCGCCGTGACGAGGATCAGCTTGCCGTCCTTGCGGTTCGCCAGCGACTTGATGAAGGCCTCCGACACCTTCGCCTTGTCATGACCGAAGGGCAAGAGGTGCTCGCTCGGAATGCCGAGCTTGGCGCCGATCTCCTGAATGGGCTTCTTCTTCGCTTCACGCGCGATCTCGATGTCCGAGCGCACGGCCGGAGCCTTGCCGGCTTGCGTCTTGCCCGCAGTCTCGGCCGCCTTTGGCTGCGGCGCCTCGAACGTGTTGCCGACCTCGATGCCTGCGGCCTTGGCCCACTCCGCGGCCGGAACCTTCTTGCCGTCCGCGCCGCGCACGCGCTTGATGAGGATGCGGCCGCCCGCCGCCGCCACCGTCACGCCTTCGCTCGAGATCGCCACCACCTCACCCGGAGCGCCTCCCCCGGCAAGCTTCTGGCTGTCGAAGATGTCGACCTTCTGCCCCTTGATCGTCGACCAGGCGCCGGGCGCCGGATTGGAGGCGCGGATGATGTTGTAGACCTCCGCGACGGGCTTCGACCAGTCGAGTTCGGCGAACTCCTTCTTGAACCAGCTCTCGTAGGAGCCGAGCTTCGGATTGGCCTTGAGACCCTGGTCGATGCGCGGCGCCTTACCCGCCTTGACCAGCTCGAGGCTCTCGATCATGGCGTCGACGCCGAGCGGAAAGAGCTTCTTGAAGTAGACGTCGCCGAGCGTCTCGTCGGGCCCGATCTCGACCTCCTTCTGCAAGAGGATCGGTCCCTCGTCGAGGCCCTCGTCCGGCCAGAAGATGGTGAGGCCCGTCTTCGTCTTGCCCATGGCGATCGGCCAGTTGATCGAGGACGGTCCGCGATGATCCGGCAGCAGCGAGGGGTGATACTGGAACGTGCCGAGCCGCGGCGCATCGAGCACCGGCTGCGGCACGAAGAGCAGCACGTAGGCCATCATGCACACGTCGGCCTTGAAGCTCTTCATGAGCTCCAGCGCCTCCGGGGTTTTCCAGCTCTTCGGCTGATGCACCGGCAGGCCTTTCTCGCGCGCGAACACCTTGAGCGGGTCTTCCGCCCGGCCCGGCTTGTCCGGCGCGCAGCATACCGCGACGACATTCTCGCCGCGCTCGAGGAGCCGCTCGAGGACAGCCTTGCCGAAGGCCTCCTGCCCATGGACGACGATACGCATGTTTCCTCCGTCAATTCGCACTGCGCCGCTCCACACTCGCTGCCTTTCTGCGTGACGGCAGGATTCGCGCGCGACTTGCTGCTTGTGGCTGGTCTGTCCGGCCGAAGATTGACCCGGGAAACGTGCGAGCGCAATCGCGCCAGCCCTCCCGGCAGAATTGCGTGACGGGCAACCCCGGCCGGCGGCGGGGCGTCCGCCTCGCCGCCGCACCGGCAGGATTACTCCGCCGCGGCCTTCTTAGGGGTCGGCTGCGTGGCGCCGGCCGCCTTGATCTGGGCGATCTCCTCGGCCGTGTACCCGAGCACGTCGGCCAGGATCTCGTCCGTGTGCTCGCCCAAGAGCGGCGACCGTCGCACCTCCGTCGGACTGTCTGAGAGCTTGATCGGATTGCCGACCGAGAGATACTTGCCCCGCGTCGGATGATCCACCTCGACGACGGTGCCGGTCGCGCGCAGCGACGGGTCCTCCGCGAGTTCCTTCATCGACAGGATCGGCCCGCAAGGAATGTCGTACTTGTTGAGGATGTTCATCGCCTCGAATTTGGTCTTGGTCATCGTCCACTGCTCGATGCGCTCGAACACCTGATTGAGCCTCGGCAACCGGGCCTTCGGCGTTGCGAAGTTGGGATCCGTCTTCCAGGCCGGTTCGCCGATGACGTCGCAGATTGCCTCCCACACCGGCGCCTGCGTGATGAAGTAGATGTAGGCGTTGGGGTCCTCCTCCCAGCCCTTGCACTTGAGGATGCGGCCCGGCTGGCCGCCGCCTGAGTCGTTGCCGGCCCGCGGCACCGCATCGCCGAACGGAATGCCCTCGCCGTACTGGCTGTATTCGGTGAGCGGCCCGTGCTTGAGGCGCTGCTGGTCGCGCAGTTTCACGCGCGTGAGGTTGAGCACGCCGTCCTGCATGGCGCAGGTGACGCGCTGGCCTTTTCCGGTCCTGACGCGCTGGAAAAGCGCCGTCACGATGCCGAGAGCGAGATGCAGGCCCGTTCCCGAATCGCCGATCTGCGCGCCAGTGACGAGCGGCGGCCCGTCGCGGAAGCCCGTTGTCGACGCGGCGCCGCCCGTGCATTGCGCGACGTTCTCGTAGACCTTGCAGTCCTGGTAGGGACCCGGTCCGAACCCTTTCACCGACGCGACGATCATCGCCGGATTGAGCGCGTGGATGCGCTCCCAGGAAAAGCCCATGCGGTCGAGCACGCCCGGCCCGAAGTTTTCGACCAGCACGTCACACGCCTTGATCAGCCGCTCGAGCACCTCCTTGCCCTTGGGATTCTTGGTGTCGAGCGTGATCGAGCGTTTGTTGTGATTGAGCATCGTGAAGTAGAGGCTGTCCACGTTCGGGATGTCCTGCAGCTGGCCGCGCGTGATGTCGCCCACCCCCGGCCGCTCGACCTTGATGACGTCGGCGCCAAACCAGGCAAGCAGCTGCGTGCAGGTCGGGCCCGATTGGACGTGCGTGAAGTCGAGGATGCGGATGCCTTGCAGCGCCTGTGTCATATGGCTGGGTCTCCCAACTCTTTGAGATTCTTTCGGTGTCTGGCCTTCGATTGCGGCGCACGCCGACGCGTGGCGGCCGGTCACGCCTTCTTCAGTTGGCTCGTCGGATTGAGGTTGCCGATGCGCCCGGACTCGGTGCCCGCTTTCTCGTCGATGATGGCGTTGATGAGGGTGGGCCGGCCGCTGTCGATCGCCTCGATGACGGCGCGCGAGAGCTCGTCGGGCGTCTTCGCATAGACGCCGCGGCCGCCGAAGGCTTCGGCCATCAGCTCGTAGCGGGCATCCTTGACGAAGGTGGTCCACGCCGGATCGCTGCCGCCCGGATTGACGTCGGTGCCGCGGTAGATGCCGTTGTTGTTGAACACGACGACGCAGACCGGCAGCTTGTAGCGGCAGATCGTCTCCATCTCCATGCCGGAGAAGCCGAAGGCGCTGTCACCGACAACCGCCAGGACCGGCTTGCCGGTCTCCACCGCCGCCGCCACCGAGAATCCCATCCCGATCCCCATGACGCCCCACGTGCCGACGTCGAGCCGCTTCCTCGGCTGGTAGATGTCGATGATCGAGCGCGCGAAATCGAGCGTGTTGGCGCCCTCGTTGACGAGGATCACGTCAGGTCGCGCCTTGATGATGTTGCGCAGCGCGCCGAGCGCGGCATGGTAGTTCATCGGCAGCGCGTTGCTCATCAGCTGGCGCGCCATGTTGGCGAGGTTCTTCTCCTTGCGCGCGTTGATGGCGCCGATCCATTCGGCCGGCGGCCCCTGCCAACCGGCCCCGACGCCGGCGAGCAGCGCCGCGACGCAGGATGCGATATCGCCCACGATCGGCGCGGCGATGGCGACGTTGCTGTCCATCTCGGTCGGCTGGATGTCGACCTGGATGAAGGTCTGCGTGCCCCGCTCGCCCCAGGTCTTGCCCTTGCCGTGCGACAGGAGCCAGTTGAGCCGCGCGCCGATCAGCAGCACCACGTCGGCCTCCTTGAGCACCATCGATCGGGCGGCGCTCGCGGAAAGCGGATGCGTGTCGGGCAGCAGCCCCTTGGCCATGCTCATCGGCAGGTAGGGGATGCCGGACTTCTCGACGAAAGCCTTGATGTCGGCGTCGGCCTGCGCATAGGCCGCGCCCTTGCCGAGAATGATCAGCGGCCGCTTGGCGCCTCTCAGAAGCTCGATTGCGCGCGTCACCGGTTCCTGCGCCGGGAACTGGCGGGGCGCCGGATCAACCACCTTGATGAGCGACCTGGCCCCGGCCTCCGCGTTCATGGTCTGCGCAAAGAGCTTTGCGGGCAGATCGAGATAGACCCCGCCCGGCCGGCCGGAGCAGGCGGCTCGAATGGCGCGCGCGACGCCGACCCCGATATCCTCGGCATGAAGCACCCGGTAGGCGGCCTTGGCGACCGTCTTGGCCACCGCGAGCTGATCCATCTCCTCATAGTCGCCCTGCTGCAGGTCGACGATCTCGCGCTCCGAGGAGCCCGAGATGAGGATCATCGGGAAGCAGTTGGTCGTGGCGTTGGCGAGCGCCGTGAGGCCATTGAGAAACCCCGGCGCCGAGACGGTCAGGCACACGCCCGGCTTCTGTGTCAGAAATCCGGCGATACTTGCGGCATAGCCGGCGTGCTGCTCATGCCGGAACGCGATGACGCGCATTCCCTTCGCCTGCGCAAGCCGGCCGAGGTCGGTAACCGGAATGCCGGGCACACCGTAGATCGTTGTAATGCCGTTGAGCTTCAGGGCATCGATGACGAGGTTGAAACCGTCGGTCAGCGTCTCGGTGGCGGCGTCTGTCGGCATGTTCGCGTTTCCTCCTGTTGGCCCGCTTCGGGCATCCTGTGCATCACGTGACCTGTTGCGCCGTCCGGCCAGCGGGCCGTTGACGAGTGGGACACGTCACTCGATCGAAACGTGGCGCTGCACGTGCTCCCTGAGCTTCAGCGTGTGCTCGCGCACCAGCCGTTCCGCCCGCTCCGCATCGCGGTCCTCGAGCGCGCGCACGATCGCTTTGTGATCGATGATTGACCGGCGCGCGCGGTCCTTCTCGACGATGGTCCGCTGCCGGATTGCGCGCACGTGATGGAAGAGTTCGTTGGCGATCTTGGCGATCAGCGGGTTCTTGCCGAGTCCGATGATCGCCTGATGAAACTTGATGTTCGCATCCGAGTACTCGCCCATTCGGGCGGCGAGCTCATCGGTCGTGAACGCATCGACGAGCCCGTGCAGGCTGGCGAGCTCCGCATCCGTCGCAGCCTCGGTGGCAAGCCGCGCCGCCATGCTCTCGAGCGCGGCCCAGACGGTGATCATGTCGAGGATCTCCGCCTTCGTCCGGCGCACGATGAAGATGCCGCGCCGAGGCACGATCCGCACCAGCCCTTCCGAATCGAGCTGTGCGAGCGCCTCGCGCAGGGGCGTGCGGCTGACCCCGAAGCGCAGCGACAGGTCCCGCTCGTCGAGCCTCAACTCGGCATCCGGCGCGTAGATGTTCATCTTCAGGATCGCCGCCTTGAGCGCTTCGTAAGCGCGCGCCTTGAGGCTCTGGCTCTCGGCGATCGGCTCGATCTTGAGCGACGTGCCCGGCATGGGTGTGGGTCCAGCAGCGATCTGGTATCTGGCATACCATACACCACGGAGGCCTCGGTCCGCAATCACCGGCACACAAGACCGCACCTGTCCCGGACGCCGATCCCGCCGGCCGGCCTTCTGAAGGGCTGGGCCGGAACCTGAGAAAATCGCGCGCAACGCAAGTGGCGCTGCCGCAAGCCCCGCGCCCAGCGGACATCGGCGCTTGCGATCGCTCGATAAGCGTTTCCGTCCTTGCGTCATCTCGCCGCCATCAAGGGGCACCGGGTTGGCCGCCGCGACGCGCCATACCCGCACCGGCATGGCTTGGGTCGCAAGAACCTGCGAAAAAATTCTGGAATCCGGCATCGCGGCGAAGCGGCCGTGCGCCCGCACTTGTCGCGCACGCCACCCTTCCCGAACGGGGATTGTGGAAGCCCGGCAACTCAGTCAGAGTGCGCCCCTACACAAGCTCCGAACTATCTCTTAGGGATAGATACGGTAGGTTGCCTTGGGGAGGCGCAATGGACTTGAGTGCGTTGGGCATCCAGCTCTCGCCGGACTTCTGGGTGGCGCTCGGCAAGATCATCTGGATCAACATTCTGCTGTCTGGCGACAACGCCATCGTCATCGCGCTGGCCTGCCGCGGCCTGCCGGCCAGCAAGCGGCAGATGGGCATCATTCTGGGTGCCGGCGCGGCCATCCTCCTGCGCATCATCTTCACGATCGGGATCAACTACGTCCTCGCCTTTCCCTACCTCAAGCTCATCGGCGGCATCCTCCTGCTCTGGGTCGCCTACAAGTTGCTCGTGACCGAGGAGGCCGATGAGAACAGCGTGGCCGCGAGCGCGGGTCTTTGGGAGGCGGTGAAGACGATCGCCGTCGCCGACGTCGTCATGAGTCTGGACAACGTGCTCGCGATCGCTGCCGCCGCCAAAGGCAACAATTTCCTGATCGTTCTGGGCCTCGTCATCTCGATCCCCCTCATCATCGGCGGCGCCACCATCCTGACCAGCATCCTGCAGCGGTTCCCGATTCTGGTCTGGGCGGGCGCGGCTCTCCTCGGCTGGATCGCGGGCGAGCTCATCGCAACCGAGCCGATGGTGACGCCGCACGCCAAGCAGCTCGTTGCCAGCCTGGGCCTGCCGGCGAAGCTCGAGTTGCCGGTGCTGTCGGGGCCGACCTACGATATCCTGGCGCAGACGATCGGCGCCCTGCTCGTCGTTCTGCTCGGGCTTGTGTTCCGCAAGAAGGAAGAGCACGCGCACTGAGCACCCACGCCTCGCAGAGGGTGCAACGGCCATCGGCGATCGCCGGCGGCACGGCCCGTCGGACTCCCGACGCGAACCGGCGGCATGGGGCCATGACGGCCGCGCAGTGGCACGGCGCGTCGTCCGCTGCTATGGGCACGCCTGATCAAGCCAGCCGCAACCCGCCATCCGAGGCCCCGCAGAATGCCAATTCAGCCTCTCACCGGCATCCGCGTCGTTGATCTGACGCGCGTTCTCTCCGGCCCCTTCGCAACGATGCTCCTCGCCGACATGGGCGCCGACGTCGTCAAGGTCGAGACGCCGCAGGGCGACACGGTGCGCGTCCAGGGCGATACCTCGCGTGGCATGAGCTGGTATTTCGCCTCCTTCAATCGCAACAAGCGCTCGATCGTCATCGACCTGCGCAAACCGGAGGGTAAGGACGTGCTGGCGCGGTTGCTGTCGGGGGCCGATGTGCTGGTCGAGAATTTCCGCCCGGGCGTGCTCGCAGAGATGGGTTTTCCGCCGGAACGTCTCGAGGCGCTCAATCCGCGCCTGATCGTCGGCTCGGTGAACGGCTACGGCTCGACCGGTCCCTACGTCGACCGGCCGTCCTTCGATTTCATCGCCCAGGCCATGAGCGGCTTCATGGCGACCACGGGCGAGCCCGGCGGACCGCCGATGCGTGCGGGCCCCCCGATCACCGATCTCATCGCCGGCCTCTACTGCGCCTTTGGCATCGTCAATGCGTTGCGCGCCCGCGATCAGACGGGGCGCGGCCAGCGCGTCGAGGCGGCCATGGTCAACGGCATGGTCAGCATGCTCGCCTACCTCGCCTCCGAGTACTTCTCGACCGGGGAGATCCCGGCGCGCACCGGCAACGATCACCCGATCGCCTCGCCCTATGGCCTCTTCCGCGCCAAGGATGGCGACATCGCCATCGCGCCGGCGACGCAGGAGATTCTGCAGAAGTTCTTTGCCGTCCTCGGCCTGCCCGACCCGCTGGCGAGCGATGATTACCGGACCGCCGAGCAGCGCCGCGCCCGGCGCGCCGAGCTCAACGCGCTCGTCAACGCCCGCATGGCGGGCGAGACGCAGGACTACTGGATCGAGAAGCTTAATGCCGCCGGCGTTCCGGCCGGCAAGGTGCTGGGGCTGCCCGAAGTGTTTTCCGATCCCCAGATCGCCGCACAGGAGATGGTGATCGACGTCGAGCATCCGGGTCACGGCACCGTGCGCATGACCGGCTTTCCGGTGAAGCTTTCCGACACGCCCTGCGTCATCCGTCATCCGGCGCCGGAGCTGGGCGCCCACACCTGCGAGATTCTGGCGGAGGCAGGGCTCAACCCGGATGAGATCGAAACGCTCCGGTTGCGCAAGGTGGTCAGGTAGGCCCCGCGGAGGCCCGGCGGTCACGCGGCCGACAGCGGCCGCCCCACGGCGCTATGAACCGCCGGCGCCGCCCGCAGCGGCCTCAGTGCTCGGTCATGTCCTCGGCGACGAGGCTCGGCAGATCGGTCTCGCCGCCGAAGCGGGCGAGTAGGTCGTTGGCGGCCGCGAACGTGCCGCGCGACTGGGTGGTCTCACGCAGCTCCTTCATCAACGCGACGATCAGGCTAAGGTCGGCTCCGCTCACGAGCTGGCTCGGCCGCTCCTCGGGGCCCCGTCCATGGATGTTGTCCTCGACGCGCATGGGGTTCGCCTTTCGCTGTTCTTTCCGATCCGTGCTCCCGGCTCGATTGTCCAACCTGAGCTGCTGTCTCGCAGCCGATGCCTCGCCTCGTAGCTGGGGAGGTATCCGCGCGGTTTCAGCGTCTTCGATCGTAGTTTGAAGCAAGTTGAGGCGTTGTGATCGCGCTCACACGGCAACTGACTTTTTTGCGCGCGCTGGTGACCCGAGACTTAGCCCGGCTGAGTCAAATGTCATCATCGAGCATCCTGCCCTGATCGTGGGCCGTGCCATCGGGCGGAGACCGCGGCGCAACGGCGCCATTGGGCAGGCGGTCCTTCGAAGAAACCGGATCAGCGGCGAACGGGGCGGCCAAATCCGTCATAGCAGCCGGCGATGCACTCGACGGCGTTGGACTGCAACGGTCCGCCCGCGGCGACGGCGGGGGTCTGGGGCGCGCGCGGCATGGCAGGCTGGAGCGCCTTATCGGCCGTGCCGGCGGGCAGAGGGCTCGCCGGGACCGCGTCGGTCTCTTGGGGGACGGGCCTGGGCATGGGCTTCGCCGTCTCTTCGGCCTTCTCCGATTGAGCGGAGCGCTGTCCGAGTGCCTTGCTGGCTCCTGTCGAGACGGCCCCGCCCACCCCGCGGCCACCTTTCGCAGCGGCCTCGGCTGGTACGCTTGCGAGCACGGCCGCCGCCGCCAACCATGAGAGAGCCATTGTCGCTGCCGTGCGCATCTCGAGAGCCTCGCCCGTCCGACGGTTCGGTTTGACCCGGCTTCGCCGGGTTGGACCCCCGCACCCGCCAGCCGGCAATGGCATTTGACCGTCAAAGAATTAACGAAACATTTCGCGGGCAGGCTCGGCATCGCCCGCCCGCCAGGCGCCCTCGCAAATTCGCGACCGGTTTGTTCGTCCTCGCTTGGCACGCATGAGGTCTTTCGCCCGCTGCCGGACCGCCGCCGCTCTCTGGAGGCGGTCACGCGTCGCTCCGCAATCTCGCTAGAACGGCCAGCCAAGACAAAGAGGCCGCCGCCCGGCTCGGGCAGCGGCCTCCGTGAGATCGGCTGCGATGCGGCCCTGTCGATGGCGCGGCCCGCCGCAGCAGGCCGGCGACAGGCCGATCAGGCGGAGCGTGGAGGCTGCTCCAACACCGCCGGGGTCCGCGCTGGCTGCATCGTCAGCTTCGCAATCCCACTCGACATCGGATCACCTCCTTTCCGTTGTTGAACACCCGTGCCAAAGGTTGCATGAGTCTTTGCCCAGCGCCAGCCGCCAAGACGGGCGGAGCGAGTTGCATCTGTCAATTGTGGTTAACGGGTCACAGGAACGCTGCCATGACAGAGCCCGCAGGCGGACCCCGCCTCCGCTCCCTGCTGGTCGCCGTTGCCTTGCTGAGCACGTCCCTGCCGGCGCGGGCTGACGCCATCGACGGCGAATGGTGCCGCGACGGCCGCCGCTTCCGGATCGAAGGCACGTCCATCGAGACCTACGGCGGCAACCGCCTGACCGGCGATTACCGCCGCCACGGCTTCCGCTATACCGCGCCTGCCGGCGAACCCGATGCCGGCGCCATCGTCGACATGATCCTGCGCCACGACGATCTGATCCACCTCTTCCGCCGGCCCAAGGACGCGCCCGGCCACGATGAGGGCCCCGAGGTCTGGCGGCGCTGCCGCGTCACGAGTTGAATGGGGAACACGCCATGACTGCGGCCTTGCCGTCACTCGAGTTCGGCTGGTTCCTGCCGACCAACGGCGATACGGCCACCTATGCCCGCCCGGTCGAGGTCGAGCAGTCGCTCGCGATGTTCGATCGCGTCACGCGTGCGGCGGAAGCAGCCGGTTTCGCCTACATGCTGGTGCCGGTGCAGACGGTATGTTGGGAGGCCTGGATTTCCGGCGCCATGATGGCTGCGCGCTCCTCGCGCATCAAGATGCTCATCGCCGCGCGGCCGGGCTACATCAATCCCGTTCAACTGGCCAAGATGATCGCCACGTTCGACCGGCTCTCGGGCGGCCGCATCTCCATCAACCTCATCGCCGGCCAGAGCGACGCGGAGCTTTCAAGCGAAGGGGTGACGCTCGCCAAGGAAGATCGCTACGCCCAGATGGAGGAGGAGGTGCGCATCCTGAAGGCGCTCTTTACCGCCCCCGGGCGCATCGACTTCGACGGCCGCTTCTACCGCCTTCGCGGCGCCCAGATCCGCCCGCGGCCATCGCAGCAGCCCTGGCCGAAGTTCTACCTCGGCGGCGGCTCGCGCGAGGCCTGGGAGATGTCGGCGCGCCACTCCGACGTTCATCTCTTCTGGGGCGATTACCCCGCGCGGATCAAGGCGCAGATGGCGGCCATTCGCGAGCTCGCGGACGCCCACGGCCGGGCCGGCGAGATCGGCTTTGGCATGCGTCTGCAGATCATCTGCCGCGAGCGCGAAGACGACGCCTGGGCGGCGGCGCGAAAGCTCGTCGACGGCGCTTCCGACCGTCACATGGAGATCGTGCGCACCCATTTTGCGTCCTCGGTCGCAAACCAGCGCATGCTCGAACTCGCGCGTGCCGAGAGCGACAGGCTCGGACCCAACCTCTGGAGCGGCATCACCAAAGTGCGCCCTGGCGCCGGCGTCGCCGTTGTCGGCGATCCCGAGCAGTGCGCCGCCACCTTGCAGCAGTTCATCGACATCGGCTGCCATTCGTTCTGCTTGTCGGGCTGGCTCCATGACGAGGAGGCCCTGCGCTTCGGAAGTCTGGTCCTGCCGATCATCCGGCGCAACAATCCGACACGCGCCTTCGCCTGAGGCGCCGCCGCTCCCGCTCAAGCCTCACCGAGGTCCCAGTCGTAGAGCTCGAACGCCTGCGGTGCGCTTGCGCCCGGCAGCGAGCGGTAGCACGCCCGAGCCGGCAGATTGTCGGCCTCTGTGCCGACCCAGGCGGCTTCGCAGCCGCGCTCCCGCCCCAGGTCCATCAGCGCGAGGACGAGCCGCCGCCCGATGCCGCGCCGCCGGTATTCGGGCGAGACCCCGACCTCGTTGATGAAGAGCTGCGGCAGCTTGTCGGGGTGAAGGCATTCGACGGCGGACGCCATACCGACAACCTGCCCGTCGGCGATGGCAAGCACCATCACGTGGCGCGGGTCGGCGAGAAAAGCCGCGAGCTGGCGCTGATCGATCGGGTTGTCAAACACATCGGGCGCAATCCGGTCGAGGAACCCGGCCGTCTCCGCTCCAAGCCGCACGATTTGCGCCATCATCGCCTTTCTCCCGGCCGGTCCGCCGCCCGTTGACCGCCGGGGCTTGCCGCCGTCTCGGCCGACAGCCCTTTCGCAGCCCGCATTCCCTGAAGTCTGGCGCGGCGGCTTAACGCCAATGCCGTAGCACGCGCGGCTTGTGCCGTCTTCCCACGGCGCCCGGTCCGTGCTCGACTTTCGCCCGAGGTTTGTCCCCTCCCCCGACGGAGCCCGCCCAAATGTTCCTGATCGAGCACACCCGCCAAGGCACCGGCACGCCGCCCATCGTCTTCGTCCACGGCTTCGGCTGCGCGAGGAGCGACTGGGATCCGCAGGTCGCACATTTTTCGACCCGTCACGAGACCATCGCCGTCGATCTCGGCGGCCACGGCGACACCCCGGCGAGACCCGAGCATGCGCGCATCGAGACGCATGGTGCCGACGTGGCGACGTTGCTCGAGACGTTGAAGCTCTCGCCTTCGGTCCTCGTCGGCCATTCGATGGGCTGCCGCGTCGTGATGGAGGCCGCAAACCGTGTGCCTGAGCGGGTCAAGGCGCTGGTCCTGGTGGACGGCAGCCGGCTCGGCGAGGCGGGCTCTCGCTCCTGGCAAGGGCGTGCGAAGGCGCTCGCCGACATGGGTTATGAAGCCGCCGTAAGAGCCGCCTTTGGCCAGATGTTCGGTCCCGACTTCGATCGCCAGAAGGCGCAGGCCATCATTTCCCGCGCCGTGGCGCGCGACCCCGCCATCGCCGGCCCGCTCTTTGCCGACATCGGCCGCTATGACGCGGAGGAGTTCGATCGCATTCTGGCATCGGTGCGCGTGCCGATGCTCGCGCTGCAGACGACACAGACGCTCTCCGACGGCACGCGCCTGCCGCTCTCTCCAGGCCAGTCGACGCCGTACCTCGAGCTTCTGCGCAGCCGCATCAAGGACCTGACGATCGAGATCATCCCGGGCATCGGCCACTTCCCGTCGCTTGAGCGCCCGGCCGAGACCAACGCCATTCTCGCGCGCTTCATTTCGCGCCTGCGCTGAGCGCGCCGGCCGGGCGTGCGAACCAGTGCCGCATGGCTCCGTCGCGCGACGGTCATGTGAAGTTGCCCCGGGGCCGTGCCAGAATTGCAGCCGCCCATTGCAAGTGAGGGAGGAAAGACCGATGCGCGAGATCGTCCTGGTCGGCTTCCTGCAGGCCCAGAACTGCTCGAATTTCGCCGGCAGCTGGCGCCATCCCGACTCTCGGCTCGATTTCGCAAGCCCTGATTTCTACGCCCACATCGCCCGCGTCCTCGAAGCCGGCAAGTTCCAGATCGCCTTCTTCGACGACCGTCTCGGGATGCCCGAGTTCCACGGCGGCCGTTACGCCGAGGCCGTCGCGCACGGCATCCGCTGCGTCAAGATGGACCCGATTGCCTGTCTCATGCCGATGGCCATGGCGACCACGCGGCTTGGCCTCGGCGCCACCTACTCGACCACCTATTATCAGCCCTTCCACGTCGCCCGCCTTTTCCAGACCCTCGACCTCATGACTCGCGGTCGCGCCGCCTGGAACGTCGTCACCTCCATGAACGATGTCGAGGCGCGCAACATGGGCCTCGAGGAGGCTGTCGAGCACGACGCGCGCTACGACCGCGCCGATGAGTTCATCGCCGTGGTGAAGGGCCATTGGGACACCTGGGCCGACGATGCGCTGATCGTGGACAAGGCGACGGGCCGCTTCGCCGACCCGGCGAAGGTGCGCCGCCTCGACCATCGCGGCGCGCATTTCCGTTCGCGTGGGCCATTCACGGTGCCGCGCTCGCCCCAGGGCCACCCGGTCATCATTCAGGCGGGACAATCGGTCCGCGGCCGCCGCTTCGCCGCGCAGTGGGGCGAGCTTATCTTCACGAGCAATCCGAACCTCGAGCCTGCGAAGAAGACCTACGCCGAGCTCAAGGCCGACTGCGCCCGCCACGGCCGCGATCCCGAGCACATGAAGATCGCGACGCTCTGCCACCCGGTCGTTGCCCCGACCCGCGCAGAAGCGGAAGACAAGTTCGCCTTGATCGAGACGTTGCCGCTCGAGGTCGACAGCCTGATGCTGCTCTCGGAGGCGACCAACTTCGACTTCGGCGCGAAGCCGCTCGACGAGCCCTTCACGGACGCCGAGCTCGCCCGCTTCACCGGCACCCAGTCGGGCCGCGACCGCGTCCTCGCGACGCTCGGCCCCGACCGCAAGCCGACGCCGCGCGACTTCATCACCATCACGCGCCGCGGCAAGCTGCCGCCGCCGTGGGTCGGCAGCCCCAAGGAGGTCGCCGACAAGTTCGAGGAATGGTTCACGACGCCCGCCTGCGACGGCTTCGTCGTCGGCGCCGGCTGCGTCCCGGGCAGTTACGAGGACTTCGTGACCCTGGTCGTCCCCGAGTTGCAGCGGCGCAAGCTCTTCCCGGCCGACTACCGCGGCGCCACCCTGCGCGAGAACCTGGGGCTGCCGCGTCCCGTCGTGCGGCGCTGACGGCGCCGCCGGCCTTGGCCGCCTCCGGCGCGAGAGGGCCAGCGCTCAAGCTACCGCTGGAGCGCGTCCTCGAGGAACGCCAGCATCAGCGCGCCAACGACCTCTGGCGCCAGCACTGGCGCCATGTGGCCGGCATCGCGCAGGATGGAGACGGTCACATTCGGCAGAACTTGCGACAGGTTTGCCGCCATCCGCCGCGCCACCTGTGGCGAGCGCGTGCCGCGCATCACGAGGATGCGCGTCCCGAGATCCCTCAGCCGGGCGGCCGGCACCGGCAGATGATGCACCGCCTGCGTGAGATCGCGCATCGCCGCCGCCTCACCGACGATCGTGGCCCTCGCCCGCGGCGACAGCGCCTCCCAGCGCACCTCGTTGTAGGCTTCGATGAAGCGGCGCACGCCGTCCTCGGGATCCCCCGCCTTGAGCCGCGCCTCGAGATGGTCGACGAGCGCCCTGTCCCACGCCCGCGCCTCGCGGTCCCGCCGGTTCCCGTCGTCGAGCACGGAGAGCACGACCGGCTCGTAAAGAACGGCCGCGTCCGCATGCGCCCCGTCAAGCAGGGCAAGGAGCGCAACGAGCCCACCGAAGCTGTGGCCAAAGACGACGCGCCTGCCCGGCGCGAGCAATTCGAGCGCCCGGCGCGCAATGGCGACGTGTGTCCTAAGCGGCGCCCCCGCCTGCGCATCGTCTGTCGCCACCGCCATCGGCAGCCGCGGCACAAGCACGCGGATCCCCTGATCCGCAAGCCATGCTTCCAGGCCGGACAGCGCCCTCGGGCTCGATCCCGCGGCATGGAGCAGAACACAGCCGACAGATTCCAACCGACCCACCTTGCCCCCGCCGCCGATTGCGCGCTTCATTCCTTCCGCCGGACCGGATGGCCGGATCGTTCCGGCGGGTAGCATAGCGGCGCATCCCTGAGCACCATAGACCGCCGAGCGCAGCAGGCGGCTGCGGCAGATCGGTTGCGAGGACCACAATGACTGTACTCATTATCGGCGGCGGCATCGGTGGCCTTGCCACGGCCTTGAGCCTGCATCAGATCGGCGTTCCCTGCCGCGTCTTCGAAAGCGTCGCCAGGGTTGAGCCGCTCGGCGTCGGCATCAACACCCTGCCGCACGCCGTGCGCGAGCTCACCGAGCTTGGACTGGAATCGGCGCTTGCCGCCAACGCCATCCCGACCTCTCGGCTTTCCTACTACTCGAAACGTGGCCAACTCATCTGGTCGGAGCCGCGCGGACAGGCCGCCGGCTACAACTGGCCGCAGTATTCGATCCACCGGGGCGAGTTGCAGATGGTGCTCCATCGGGCGGCCCTCGCGCGCCTCGGGCCCGGCGCCATCCACACCGGCCACCATCTGGCGAGATTCGAACCCGTGCCGGAAGGCGTGCGAGCGCATTTCGTCGAGCGCCAGAGCGGTCGCGCGATCGGCGCCTTCGACGGCAGCCTGCTCATCGGCGCCGACGGCATTCACTCGACCGTCCGCGCCGCGCTCTATCCGGGTGAGGGGCCGCCGATCTGGAACGGCGCCATCCTCTGGCGCGGCGTCACCGAGACCGCCCCCTTTCTCGACGGCCGAACCATGATCATGGCCGGGCACGAATACCAGAAGTTCGTCTGCTACCCGATCTCGCGCGCGGCGGAGAGCCGGGGCCGTTCGCGCATCAACTGGATTGCCGAGCTCAAGTTCAAGCCCGGTCATGTCTGGCGCCGGGAGGACTGGAACCGCCCTGGCCGCCTCGAAGAGTTCCTGCCGCGCTTTGCCGACTGGCGCTTCGACTGGCTCGACATTCCGGCGCTGATCACCGCCGCCGACCGTTGTTTCGAGTATCCGATGGTCGATCGCGACCCGCTGCCGCGCTGGACGCACGGAGCCGTCACGCTGCTCGGCGACGCCGCGCATCCGATGTATCCCATCGGCTCGAACGGCGCCTCGCAGGCGATCCTCGACGCCCGCGTGCTCGCCCGCGAGATCAAGGCGAAGGGCCCGACGCCCGCGGCGCTTGCCGCCTATGAAGCCGAGCGCCGCCCGGCCACCGCCCGCATCGTCCTCGCCAATCGCGGCAACGGTCCCGAGCAGGTGATGCAGCTCGTCGAGGAACGCGCGCCAAACGGCTTCGCGCGCATCGAAGACGTACTTTCGGCGGCGGAGCTCGAGGAGGCCGCCGCCGGCTACAAGCGGCTGGCCGGCTTCGACAAGGACACGCTCAACGCCCGCCCGCCGATCGTAACACCATAGCGCCTCGTCCACGCTGCCGCGCGAGCGCGACCAGCCCTATCGCTTCTTGCTCGCCTCGTAGCGCGCCTTGGTCTCGGCGTTCATCGGATAGAGCCCCGGCAGCGCCGCGCCCTTCTCCACCTCTTCCATGATCCACGCCTCCTGCCGCTCCTGCTCGGGGGCCGTTGCCGCCACCTCCTCGACGAGCTTTTGCGGGATGAGCACTGCCCCGTCGTCGTCGACCACGACCACGTCGTCCGGGAACACGGCGACGCCACCGCAGGCAATCGGCTGCTGCCAGGCGACGAACGTGAGGCCCGCGACGGAGGGCGGCGCCGCCCCGCCCCGGCACCAGACCGGCAGCTTGGTCGCAAGCACCCCGGCGAGGTCGCGCACCACCCCGTCCGTGACGAGCCCCGCCACCCCCTTCTTCTTCATGCGCGCGCACAGGATGTCGCCGAAGATGCCGGCATCCGTGACGTTCATGGCGTCGGCGACGGCGATACAGCCCGGCGTCATCGCCTCGATCGCCGCCCGCGTCGAGATCGGCGAGGACCACGACTCCGGCGTCGCCAGATCCTCCCGAGCCGGCACGAAGCGGAGCGTGAAAGCGCGGCCGACGAGGCGCGGCTGGCCGCGCGTGAGCGGCGCGGTTCCGCGCATCCAGACGTTTCGCAGTCCCTTCTTCAACAGGATCGTGGTGATCGTCGCCGTTGTGACTTTCTCGAGCGTGCGCACGATGTTGGCGTCGAGCGGCTGAGGCGCGGGCATCTGTGTCATGTGGAAACCTTTGAGCTTTCAGGAACGACCGCGCCGCGCCCGGGACCCCGGACCCGGCGAGACCGGATCGGCGCGACTAAAGCAGAGATGTGATGCAGCGCCAAATGCGGTCCGCGATCTCGACAAGACGTCGCGCTCAACCGCCCCTGACGCCGTCCACCCAGGCCTTGCCCGCGGCCGTGATCAGCGCGGTGTCGCTCTGCGTGGTGAAGAACTGCAGCCCCCGCTTCGCCAGCGCCGCCTGCCGCTTGATGTCGCGAATGCCGCCGCAGCCGGCGAAGACCTTCGCCGCCTTGCACGCCTGGACGCACCGCTCGAGCGCCCTCTCGACCGCCGGATCATCCAGCTTGCCCGGTTTGCCGAGATCGACCATCAGGTCATTGGTGCCGATGTGCACCACGTCGACGCCCGGCACCCTCGCGATCGCTTCGATGTTCTCGAGCCCCTTGGCCGTCTCCACCATGACGACCACCGCCGTCGCCGCGTTGATCGCCGGCAGCGCCTCGGCGAGCGGTGGGGTCTCGCCCTCGAATTGCGGAAAGACGGCGCCGACCGAGCGCCGGCCGATTGGCGCGAACTTGCAGATTTCGACGGCCCGCCGCGCCTCCTCTGCCGTGTTGATGTCCGGAAAGACGATGCCCGCAACGCCGTTGTCGAGCAGCATGGCGGTATCCGGATCGGCAAGGCTGCGCACCCGATAGAGCGGGGCGACGCCGAGCGGCAGCGCGGTCGCCGCGAGAGTGACCACGGTCTCGACGCCGAATGTCGCGTGCTGGCCGTCGATGAACAGAAAATCGTGCCCGGTCGCCTTGGCGATGCGCACGATCTCGGGCGAACGCGAGAGCCGCACCGAGAGCCCAAGCGCCACGCCGCCCGAGCGCATCCGCGCGAGCGCCGGGTTGGTGATCGCTGGTTTCGCCATCTGCTGTCTCCTTGCTCTCCCTTGCAGCCGCCATGCGCCATGAACTGCCGCATGAGTTCCGCCGACCGCGGGACACCTTCGCCGTCACAGCCGCCCGAGGCAAGGCCCAACCGCTCAAGACGGAGAGCGCAAACCGCCGATCTGGAAACGGCGGAAACTCGCAACACGCCTCGAAGCTTCGGGCGGTGCCGCGCCGCAAGGTCAACGCACTCGGGCGTTGCATGGCTGGCGAGCACGATCCGCAAAAACCTTTACCGGGGTATTCGATTGCGGCGAGACTGGCCGCGCTTGCGCCCCTTGCAAGCTCCCGGATGGAGGATGCCCATGGCCCTCGAGAACCTCGATCGGATGCTCCAGCAGGCCTTTGACGAGAGCACTCGGATCTACCGTGAGCGCGGTTTCCAGCGCCGCATCGGCTTCGGCCGCAAGCCGGCGCTCATTTCCGTCGATCTCGCCAACGCCTGGACCCGCCCCGGCAACCCGTTCTCCTGCGACATGGAGAAGATGGACAAGGAGATCATTCCCGGGATGCAGCGGCTGCTCGAGGCCTGCCGCAGGAACGGCCACGTCGTCGTCCACGTCACCACCGCCTACCAGAACACCGACCGCAGCGACCCGCACACCGACATGGGCCAGTGGCACAACAAGATCCCGATCGAAGCCGTGAGCCTCAAGGACACGCACCTCTGGGCCATCGACGACCGCATCAAGCCGCTGCCGAACGAATGGGTGATGCTGAAGAAACGCGCCTCGGCCTTCTCCGGCACGCCGCTCGCGGGCTACCTGCGCACCTGCGGCGTCGATACGCTGCTCGTTACCGGCGTCACGGCCACGGCTTGCGTGCGCACGACCATCTGCGACGGCATCCAGGACGGCTTTCGCACCATCGCGGTCAAGGAATGCATCGGTGACCGCGTGCCCGGTGCCGTCGCCTGGAACCTCTACGACATCGACGCCAAGTTCGCCGACGTCGAGAGCGTCGACACCTGCGTCAACTATCTGAACAACGTCGCGGGCTGGAACAACGAGCGGGCGTGATCAGCGCGCCCGCACGTAGCGACCCTCGACTGGATACTCGGGGTCCGTGTATCCCGGCGTCGATGGATGGCCGGGCCTTACCAGGCTGTCGACGATCGCCTCGTCGTCCGCCTCCCACGGATAATCGAGCGCTCGGGGATAGGTCGCCCATTGCTCGAACGTTCGCGGGCCGGCGATCACCGCGCTCACGGCCTCGTTGGCCAACACCCAGGCGACCGCGAACTCGACGAGGCTTCGCCCCTTCTTCTCGGCGTGCGCTTTGAGCTTCTGCGCGATCGCGAGTGACTCCGGCCGCCACTCGGTCTGCATCATGCGCCGGTCGCCGCGCCCCGCGCGCGTATCCGGTGCAGCGTTGCTGCCCGGCACGTATTTGCCGGAAAGCACTCCGCGCGCCACCGGGCTGTAGCTCGCAACGCCGAGATCGAAGGCGCGCGCGGCCGGCAGCAATTCGACCTCCGGCATCCGGTTGAGCAGGTTGTAATAGGGCTGCAGCACCACTGGCAGCGGCGCGCCGACCTCCTTGCAGGCCATGGCGACGACCGGGATGTGCCAGGCGCGCACGTTTGAGAGACCCCAGTAGCGCAGCTTCCCCGCGCGAATGAGATCCCCGAACGCTCGCGCCACTTCCGCCCATGCCACAGCCGGATCGACCCGGTGGATGTAGCTGATGTCGATGTGCTCGACGCCGAGCCGTTTCAGCGAGGCGTCCGTCGCCGCAATGATGTTTCGCCGCGACAGCCCGCGATCGTTGGGACCGCTGCCGGTTGGCTGCGCAAGCTTCGTCGCAAGCACCCAGTGATCGCGGCGCGCCCGGATGGCCTTGCCCGTCACCTCCTCCGATCGGCCCTTGGTGTAGACGTTGGCGGTGTCGATGAAATTCACTCCGATGTCGGCGGCATGATCGACGATCCGCAGCGCCTCGGCCTCCGGCGTCGCATCGCCGAACGTCATCGTGCCAAGACACAGCTCCGAGACCTTGAGGCCGCTCGAGCCGAGCCGGCGGTAGCGCATCTGGGACATGAGGGTCGCCTCGCGTTGTCACATCTCAAGTAGCGTCATGAACTCTCGCATGGCGGCAAGCCTTTGTCGCCACTTGCAGCTCACAGCCCTGGCCATCAGCCGGAGGCCGTCCCGCTCTCGATCGCATCGCCCCACGCGAGCTTGCGTGCGCTCTTCCAGGCGGCCTTATCCGATCTTCGGTAGTCGCAGAACACGACGCCGTCGGGCGTGCAGAGTTTCGCCCGGATGGCGCCCCGTCCCTTCGACGGAGTGGCCAGCACGCGTGCAGCCGCCGGGCGCGTCGTCGCCCGCGCTGCGGCGAAATAGCAGAAGCGCTCGTCCTCGAAAGGCGCCTCGGCTCCCTTGACGAACTTGTGATCGCGCGATCGGGCGAGACGAACCGAGAAGTGGCACCAGTCACCGCCGGTCATCGGGCACGGCAGGGGTCCCGGGCACGGGGCAAGCGGCGAAAAGCCGGCCTTGATGAGCACATCGCGCGCGGTGCGGATGCGCGCGAAACCGGCCGGTGTGCCCGGCTCGACGAACAGCACCGCTTTCCGGGCGAGACCTGCGGCGCGCTCCGCCAAGGCGCACGCTTCCTCATTCGACAGCTCGACAAGGACATAGCTCGCAACAACCAGATCCGCCGGCGGCAACGTTGCGGGAGGGTGCCGCAGATCGGCTGCGACAACCGCGATCTGCTGCCCGAGCCCCGCCAGAAGTGCTCGCGCCAGCGCCCGGAACGCGTCATGCGCCTCGACCAGGTCGACACGGGCGACGGCAGCCCCCTCGCCGCTCTCGCGCAGGTGCGACAGCACCGCGAGGGCGGCCGCACCCGGCCCCGCTCCGAGATCCAGAATCGACGCGATGCCCTCCCTATCCGGGATGAGTCGTCCTGCCCTGAGGGCCTCACGGGCGGCGGCTTCGACCGCCGCATAGGTTGCAGGCATGCGCGCCACCGCGTAGGCCAGAGCATCGAGCCGGTCGCGGACCGCAACCCGCGAGGCTTCACCGGCCCGGTACAATGCGGACAAACGCTCCGCCCGGCGCGCGAGCTCAGTGCGCGAGACCCCTTCGAGCATCGCCGCCAAGGCCTCTATCGCCTCTTGCGACATCATGCCCGGTCTCGCTTGCCGATGGTTGTCCCGTCGTCCCGGACCCAGCGCGTGTTCCACCACATCCATTGCTCGGGATCGGTGCGGATCCACTCCTCGAAGACGGCAAACATGGCCGTCGTCAGCGCAATCGCATCGGCGGCTTTGTCGCCGGTGCGCGGCACTTCGAGCTCGCGGATCTCCATTCGGAAGCGGCTCGCCCGCCCGATGCGCAGGCACCGGCCGACCCAGAATCTCGCACCGACATGGCGTGCGATCATGGCCGGTGCGGTGGTGAATCGGCCCCGCCGTCCCATGAAAGCGATCGGCTCGCCCCGGCGGTCGAAGTGATCGGCCACGAATCCGATGCAGCCGCCCTTGCGCGCGAGGTCGATGAGCTGGCGCGCGGTGCGCTGGCCGGCCCGGGCATCGTCGTCGTTTTCGCCCTTGCCGAGGAGCCCGCCCGGATAGAGGGCGCGCCGCTGGTTGACGAGCCAGTGGTCGGCGAGCGGATTGTCGAGCGGCTTGTAGACGCCGACCGGCTTTCGTCCGAACGAGTTGAGCGGCCAGATGGCGAGCTCCCAGTTACCCATGTGCAGCGTGCAGCCGATCGACGGCCCCGGCTCGCCGAACCGCGCCTGCCAGCGCGCCCGTTCGACGATCTCGATGCAGTCCGGCTGCGCCAGCACACGATCGAGCACCAGCGTCTCGGCGAAGATGCGCCCCATGTTCGCCCACATGGCACGCGCAATGGCGCGCCGTTCGGCCTCGCTTTTCTCCGGGAAGGCGATCGCGAGGTTCTCGAGCGCGCGCCGGTTCTGGCGGAGCCATGGACCGGTGAGCCAGGCGATCAGGGCCCCGACGTCGCGCACCAGCCCGAGCGGCGCCAGCCGTGCGAGTGCGTGCGCCGCGCGCAGACCCAGAAACTCGAGCCGCTCCCCGAGCGTTGCCGCGCGCCCTGCGCTCTGGCGCGAGGCCGCTGCCTCTCCCGAACTCACGACCACCGCCGGTTCGACCACATCCACTGCTCGGGGACTTCGCGAATCCATGCCTCGAACTCCCGCTGCATCGCGGCCGTGATGGCCTTCACATCCTCGCCGGCGTTGTTGGTTCGCGGCACCTTGAGCTCTTTGATCTCGACCCGGAACCGGCTTTGCTTGCCGACGCGGAGACAGCGGGCGAGCCAGATCCGCGCCCCGACCCGTCGCGCGATCATCGCGGGAATTGTGACCGATTTCGCTGGTCTGCCGAAGAACGGTACCGGCAGACCGCTCTTGTCGTAGAGATCGCAGACGACGCCAAGCCGGCCGCCGTTGCGCACGAAGTCCATGATCTGTCGCGCCGTCTTCTGGCCTTCCTCCCAGCTCCCGTCCACCTTTCCCTTGCCGAGAAGGCCACCTGGATAGAGTTCCCTCCGCTGCTCGCGCAGGTAGCGATCCACATATGGATTTTTCACGGTCCTGTAGACCGCAGCCGGATTGGCGCCGGCCACGACCAGCGGCCAGATGGCCAGTTCCCAGTTCCCCATATGAAGCGATGCGCCGATGATGGGACCAACCTTGTCCTTGTAGCGGGCAAACACCTTGTGGTTCGCAAACTCGATCCGGTCTGGCTCTTTGATGATCCGGTCGATCTGCATCGTCTCGGCCATCACCCGGCCGAGGTTTCCCCACATCTCCCGCGCGATCGCTTCGCGCTCGGCCGGCGATTTCTCGGGAAACGCAATGGCCAGGTTCTCGAGCGCCCGCTTATGCCGGCGCAGATGCGGACAAATGCGCCGCCACACCGTTGCCGACACCTCCGCCGCCAGGTCGATCGGCATGGCGCGCACGATCGCCACAATGAGGCGGAGCGCAGCATATTCGAGCCTGTGACGAAGATCGGCGAAGACGGCGTTCATTCACCTGCCGCGGGATGAGGACGGTGGGGCCTGCCCTGTCGAGACCACGCCACTTCGGATGTCCCTCGGATGCATGGCGCATCGGAGAGCGTCAAGTCGGCAGGCTGCCGCAGAACGACGGCCGCCCCGGCACCCGGCGCCGGCTGATCGTCAGGCTATTCGCCCGCGAAGTTCTATCCCCGCAATTCACCGTACCAGCAAAGTCCGCTGCCGGTAGGTATTTTTTCCTACGCCGGCTTCTTGTACGATTGCGAATGAATTTGCCGGAAACCAGCGCAAGTCCGAAGATGACGCCAAATGTTTCTAATCTCAAGGCCACTCGCAGAAGAAAATCGCTGAAACCGGAGGACCTCCGTCAGGGACTGACATTCGTCAGGCTGGTCGAGGACACGGTTTCCGCCGCCTTCCAGGTTCCGCTTTCAGCCTTGCTCTCGCACCGCCGCGGCACGGCCCGCATTTCCCTCGCGCGACAGGTCGCGATGTACTTGACCCACGTCGTCGGCGGATTCCGGCTGTCTGAGATCGGACAGGCCTTTGACCGGGACCGGACCACCGTCGCCCATGCCTGCGCTGTGGTCGAGAACCGCCGCGACGATCCGGCCTTCAATCGGACGCTCGATCTCCTCGAGATCATCATCGTCCGCCTCCGCCGCCTCACACGCGCCTTCTCGCCCGCGACGCTTTGAGAAATCTTGCATGAGTACCCTCCCCGACGCCAGCCAATCCGGTCTCGCTCGGCGCGCACTGCCGCTCCTCATCGAGTTCGCCCGACGCAACTGTGCATCATCAGGTCGGCTGGCCTCCCCGGCTGCAATCGGATCTGCCGGAGACGGTCCGACCTTCAGCCGGTGGCCGGCGGAGTTGATTGCCCGGTCGAAAGAGGCCGGCTGGATCCGCGAGACCGATCGCGGTCCTGAACTGACGTCCGCCGGACGCAATCTGGTGCGCCGCTACAGCAGCCGTCGCTTGGCGAGGTCGGCCCGACCCGACGTCCCGGTCGCGTCGCAGCCGGCCTCGACGGCCGTCGCAACGCGCGCGTCGGCCCCGTCGGTCAACCCGGATGAGAGTCCGCTCGCCTGGTTGCGGCGCAGATGCGACGCCGCAGGCCGCCCCCTTCTCAGCGAAGAGCAGTTCGAAGCGGGCGAACGCCTGCGGCGGGACTTCTGGCTCGCCGGCATGACGCCGCGCGTCACGTCGAGCTGGACGGGCATCCCGCAGACGCGCCGTGAGCGCCGCGGACCACCCGGTGCTCATCTCGAGACCCCCGTTCGCATCGTTGCGGCGCGCGAGCGCGTCGTGCGCGCCCTGCGCGCCGTCGGCACGCAGCACATCGGTCTTCTGATCGACGTGCTTTGTCATCTGAAGGGGCTGTCCGATCTCGAACGCACCTATGCGCTGCCGGCGCGCTCCGCAAAGTGCTTTCTGCAGCAGGCGCTCACGGAGCTCGCCTATTTCTATGGGCTGCTACGCCGGCCGGACGTCGAAAGCGAAATCCGCTCGCGATTGCGTCACTGGGGAACCGAAGATTTTCGGCCCGCCATCTCGCCGCCGCACCGTCGCGACGCCGGCTGAGCCGTGGCGTCATGCGGCGGCCTTTTCGTCCGAACGGCGAGGCGCCGTCAGCGAGGGACCGGCGAGGTGTCCCGAACCGAGGGCCGTTGGCGCAGCCGCTCCGCCCACTCCGAGAGCCCGGCTCGCCCCGCCTCGAGACGGCCGAGATGCGCCATCCGGCCGGCATCGAGCGCAATCACGAGCAGAAGCTGGGCGATGTTGAGCGCGCCGTGCATCAACGGATCGCTGATTTCGCGCTCCCAGAAATCTGCGAGACGCTCGGCGCGAGCCTTCTCGTGCGCCAGGATGGTGGGCGACCGCTCGCCCTCGGGGCGGCGCATCTCGCGCAGGTGCACCGCGATCCCGTCGACCATGCTCCGGGCGTAAGCCTCAAGCCGGCCATAGGCCCAGTCGCGATGCTCGGGCGGCGGGGTGAGCGTCGGCCGCCCGTCGAGCCGATCGAGGTAGGCCGCGATCAGCTGACTGTCCTCCATCCCCACCCCATCGTCGCGCACAAGGAACGGGACGCGTCCCGACGGATTGATCGCATAGTAGGGGCTGCCGGGGGTTCGGGTCTTGGCCTCGATCAGCGTTACCCTCTCGCTCAATCCTTTCTCGATGACGACCATGCGCACAAGCCGCGCATACGGCGATGTCGGGGTATGATAAAGCTTCATGCCGATCGTCCTCGCTGCGGGATCGTACTTCAACATGCGCGTCGCCGACATCGATATCCTGATCGTACCCGGTTGGACAAACTCGGGGCCCGATCACTGGCAATCGCGCTGGCAGCGCAACCTCAAGACCGCCCGCCGCATCGAGCAGCGCGACTGGGATACGCCGGACTGCGGCGAGTGGGCCGCACGCATCGTGACCGAGGTGTCGGCTGCCCGGCGTCCGACGGTTCTGGTGGCCCATGGCAGCGGCGTGACGGCCGTCGCGCGGGCGGCGCCGGACATTGCCGGCAGCAGGGTCATCGGCGCCTTTTTGGTCGCGCCGGACGACCTGCGCCCCGAGCACGGCATCTGGCCGGCCCTCAATGGCGGCTTCATCCCGCTGCCGATGCAGCCGCTGCCGTTTCCCTCCAAGCTCATCGGCAGCTCGAACGACCCGTTCTGCTCGGTCGAGCGGGCTCAGGAGATCGGTCGCGCCTGGGGGTCGGACGTCACCATCGTGGCGAACGCCGGTCATCTCGACGCCGCCTCCGGCCACGGACCGTGGCCCGAAGGCCTGCTGACGTTTGGTATGTTCCTGAAAAAACTAGGATAATTATTGCAGATGCATGGCCGGCGGCTCTCCCGCGAATCGCTCGATCGCGCTGGCCGTTTACTTCTTCGCCCCTTCGATCTCGGCCACGGCCTTGGCGAGGAATTCCTGCATCTGCCTGCGGATATCGGTCTCTGAAACCGTCAATCCCTTGCTCGCCAGGTCTTTGGCGATCTTGCGCACCACATCGTCATCGCCCTTCTCAGCGAGATCGGCTTTTCGAACGGCCTTCACATACTCTTCGACGTCGCCCCCGCTGAGACCCATCTTCGCGGCCGCCCACTCGGCGATCGCCTTGTTCCGGCGGGCCTCGGCCTTGAATTTAAGCTCTTGATCAAGCGCAAATTTCTTTTCGAAGGCTTTCTCCCGCTCATCGAAAGTCGTCATGGTCTTCTCCCTTTCCGCGCGTCCGCCTGCCCGCTGCAACCACCGGGAGAGTTTCCGGGAGCACAGCACGACCTGAACGAGATATAGATGAGCCTCCCGGGAAAACAAAGGTGGGCCGAGGACGTGCCGACGCAGTGACCCCGATGAAGACGTCCGCCGTCATTGTTTCCGCCCGCACCATCGGCTAGTCTGCTGGCACTCGACGAAGCCGTTTCGCCGTGGTCATGCAGTGCCGTTCGACATCGAAAAGATGTTGACAATTCAAAGACAAGATCACGAACCGGTGGCCGGGACGGCGGGCGATGGAGCTGTCCCCAATAAGACGACCGAGACGAAGGATGATTGGGATGAACAAGCGGCGCCGCATTTATGAGGGCAAGGCGAAGGTCTTGTATGAGGGACCCGAGCCGGGGACGCTCATCCAGCACTTCAAGGACGACGCAACGGCCTTCAACAACAAGAAGCATGCGCTCATCGAGGGCAAGGGCGTCCTCAACAACCGCATCTCCGAGTACATCTTTCAGCGGCTCGGCGAGATCGGCGTGCCGACGCACTTCGTCAAGCGTCTCAACATGCGCGAGCAGCTCATCCGCGAGGTCGAGATCATCCCGCTCGAGGTTGTGGTGCGCAACGTCGCCGCCGGCTCGCTCTGCCAGCGCCTCGGACTCGAAGAAGGCACGCAGCTGCCGCGCTCCATCATCGAGTTCTATTACAAGAACGACAAGCTCGGCGATCCGATGGTGTCCGAGGAGCACATCACCGCCTTCGGCTGGGCGACGCCGCAGGAGATCGACGAGGTGATGAGCCTGGCGATCCGCATCAACGACTTTCTTGTCGGACTGTTCCTCGGTATCGGCATCCGGCTGGTCGACTTCAAGGTGGAGTTCGGCCGCCTGTGGGAAGCCAACGATCAGATGCGCATCGTGCTGGCAGACGAGATCAGCCCCGATTGCTGCCGTCTTTGGGATATCACCTCGGGCGACAAGCTCGACAAGGATCGCTTCCGTCGCGATCTGGGCGGCGTGGTCGAAGCCTACACGGAGGTCGCCCGCCGCCTCGGCGTGCTCACCGAGAACCCGCGCCCAAAAGGCTCAGGCCCCGTCCTGGTGTCGACGAACGGGCAGAAACCGAATTGAAAAGGGGGAGCGGGGAAGCTGTGTGCGGGACGGCTGGACGATGCCCGAGGGCTCGTTTCCGATCGACTTCAGCATTCCCTTTTTGCCATGAAAGCCAAAATAAAAATCACACTGAAGAACGGAGTCCTCGATCCGCAGGGCAAAGCCATTCAGAATGCCTTGGGCTCGCTTGGCTTCTCGGGAATCGATGAGGTTCGCCAGGGAAAGTACATCGAGATCGATCTGAAGGAGATGGACGAGGCGCGCGCCCGCGATCAGGTGGAGCGCATGTGCCGCGAGCTTCTCGCCAACCTCGTGATAGAGAATTACAGTTATGAGTTGGCGAGCTGATCGTCTGGGCCATCTCGGAGGATGCTGCAGCGGCGGATGTCGTAGCACTCTATGACCGGACCGTTGCAGCCTACGATCGTGCGCGCCTGCGCGTGTTGTTCGAGCGCCCTTGGCTCGACCTCTTCGCGGCGCGGCTGCCGCCGAATGGCCGGGTCCTCGACCTCGGGTGTGGCATGGGGGAGCCGATTGCCCGTCACCTGATCGAGCGAGGCTACCGGCTGACAGGCATGGACGCCGCACCGGGCATGATTGAGCATTGCCGCAAGCGCTTCCCGGGGCACGAGTGGATCGTTGGCGACATGCGTGCGACGGTCCTCGGTCGCACGTTTGACGGCATCATCGCGTGGGACAGCTTCTTTCATCTCACACCCGCGGACCAGGCCCGGACGATGGATGGCGCACTTTTCTGAGCACGCCGCGCCCGGCGGCGCGCTGATGTTCACTTCGGGGCCGAGCCACAGCATCGCCATCGGTTGTTGGCAAGGCGCAAGGCTCTATCATGCGAGCCTTGATCCGGATGATTACCGCGGTCTATTGGAAGCGGCCGGCTTCGAACTCCTGAAGTTCGTTCCCGAGGATCCCGCGTGCAATCGCCATTCCGTCTGGCTTGCCGTGCGGCGACCGGACCGCCGCGAAACATGAGGAGCCTGACGCATGCGCGCAGCCGTGATTGTCTTTCCCGGGTCGAACTGCGACCGCGACGTCAAGGTGGCGCTGGAGGCGGTCACCGGCGGCAAGGTGACCATGGTCTGGCACCAGGAGGCGGCCGTCCCTCCCTGCGACGTCATCGTGCTGCCGGGCGGCTTCTCCTACGGCGACTATCTGAGGTGCGGGGCGATGGCGGCGCACGCCAACGTCATGCGCGATGTCATCGCCAAGGCAAAGGCGGGCGTGCCGGTGCTCGGCATCTGTAATGGCTTCCAGGTCCTCTGCGAGACGGGCCTCCTGCCGGGTGTCCTTCAGCGCAATGCAAATCTGAAGTTCGTCTGCCGCGACACATTCCTCAAGGTCGAGCAGAACGACACGGTTTTCACCCGGTGCTACCGTAAGGGCGAGATCATCAACATTCCGGTCGCGCACGGCGACGGCAACTACTTCGCCGATCGCGAGACGCTCGACCGGCTCGAAGGCGAAGGCCGTGTCGTCTTCCGCTATGTCGATCCCGTGTCCGGCGAGCCGACCGCGGCCGCCAATCCGAACGGCGCCCAGCACAACATCGCCGGCATCTGCGACGAGCGCCGTCGCATCGTCGGCCTGATGCCGCATCCCGAGCGCCATTTCGACAAGATCCTTGGCTCGGATGATGGCCGGCGCGTCTTCGAAAGCGCCGTGCTGGCGCTCGCAGCCTGACCCGATCCCCTTCCGCATGAGGATTGGCCGGCGCGCGCGGTCGCGTCATCCCGCGGCTGCATCCGGCCCGCCCCGTCTCGCCGGACGGTCTGCGCAACATTGTCCTAATTTGACGAAATTCGACGCGCCGTCGTTTTCGGCGACTCCAACAAATTCGCGCATAATTGAACTTGCGGGAGATGAACGGGGCGGAGTACCCGTCAGTACACGCAGTGATCAACGGCGCGGGCCGGCCGGCTGAGGTCGGACGGCTTGGCGCGCGCGGGAGAGCGGCCATTGTCCAATCGACCTTCGCGAGACCCCTCTCGAGGTGGTTCGCCGGCGGGCGGCGCTGCGGCATTCTCTCCGCTGCTCAACGGACCGATTCTGCCGACGCTGCTCGGCTTGGCGGTACCGAACGTGCTGGCGCTCGGCATGCAGTCGCTCGTGGCCGTGGCGGAGACGAGCTACATTGGTCGCCTGGGAACCGAGCCGCTCGCGGCCATGGCGTTGGTGTTCCCCCTCATCATGCTGACGCAAATGCTCTCGTCCGGCGCAATGGGCGGCGGCGTCTCGTCCGCCATCAGCCGCGCTCTGGGAGCCGGCGACCGCGAGCGCGCCGAGGCGCTCGCCATGCACGCGCTGCTCATCGGCGCAATCGCCGGCGTCGCTTTTTCCGGCACCTTCCTCTATTTCGGTCCGGACATCTTCCGCCTTCTCGGCGGCAGCGGGAACGTGATCGCCCTCGCCAATTCCTACGCCACGACGTTTTTTTCCGGCGCGCTCGCCGTCTGGCTCTTCAACTCGCTCGTCTCGATCGTCCGCGGCACCGGCAACATGCGGCTGCCCTCGCTGACCATTTTCGCGCTCTGCATTCTCCAGATTGTCTTGGGGTTCTGCCTGGCCCTGGGGATGGGCCCTGTTCCGCGCCTTGGCCTGCCTGGCGTGGCCCTGGCGCAGATCCTTGCCGTTTCGGCGGGCGCCGCGTTTCTCATCTGGTACATGGCGAGCAGCCGTTCGCGCTTGCATTTGTTCGCGCATCGTGTGCGCGTCCGGCCGGACATGCTGCGCGACATTCTCAAAGTCGGGGCCGTCGCCTGCCTCTCTCCCATTCAGTCGATCCTGGTCGTGATCCTGCTCGCACGTCTCGCGACAGGTTTCGGAACGGAGGCGTTGGCGGGGTTCGGCATCGGGATTCGCCTGGAGCTGCTGCTCGTGCCGATCGCATTCGCGATTGGAGTTGCATGCGTGCCCATGGTCGGGATGGCCATCGGGTCCGGCGACATCCGGCGCGCCCGCCGCGTCGCCTGGACGGGTGCCGCCCTCGCAGCGACGATGATCGGCGCCATCGGCCTGCTGGTCGGACTGATGCCGAACCTCTGGGGCGGGCTGTTCACCGGCAATCCCGCCGTGCTCCGCGCCGTTGCCATCTATCTCGGAGTGGCCGGGCTTGGCTTTCCGGCTTACGGGCTCGGCCTCTGCCTTTATTTCGCCTCGCAGGGATCGGGACAGATCGTCGGGCCGGTTCTGGCGGGCACGGTCCGCCTCGCCGTCGTAATCGTCGGCGGCTGGTGGCTCATGCCCGCCGATGCAACGTTCATCATGTTGGCCTGGCTCGTTGCTGCGGCCATGATTGCCTATGGCGCCACGACGGCCCTTTCCGTCCTGCTCACGCGTTGGCGGCGGAACTGACCGGTTGCCTTGGCGGCCCCCATGCCGTTCATCCGGCGATGCAGTCGACAAGCTCGGCGACGTCGGGAAGCTCCTCGAGCCGGTCGACGAGAGCGATGGCGCGTTCGGCCCTCACAGGCGCGACGGGGCGGCGCCCTGCCATCGCGTTGTCACGAAACTTCTTCAGATGCGCATCGCGCGTCATCGGCTTCGCCGGGCTGCCGGAGACGGCGTCGACGCGCTGCGCGACCCTGCGTCCGTCGCGCAGGGTTATTTCGACTGTGACGGGCGCGAGGGCATTCGGATCGCCGAGGTCGGCCGTCCGGATCGAAACGCGCCGCGCCAGATCCTGCGTCTCGGGATCGGCGTAGGCGACACTCGTGAAATCGTCCGCCCCGAGGTTCCCGCGCCGCAGCGCGCGCGCCGCCACGTACGCGGCGCACAGCCGCGCATAGTTGATCTCCATGTCGGGCCGGGGCGCACGGCCGACCAGATGCTGCACCAGAGGCGGCACCTCGGCGACGACGCTGTCGATCTCCCCGGCATGGAATCCGTGAAGCGCCTTGAGCTCGAGGCAGGCGTCCACGATGCCGTGCGTCGCCCGTCCCGACGGAAACGGCTTGTGCGACACCTCCGTGATCCGCCAGGTCCGCCCGAGCTCGCGCACCACAGCCGCCGGATCGCCTGCGGGCTCGAAAAGCTTGAAGTAGCCAAACCTTCCTTCGAGAATCTCATGCGGACCCTCGATGCCGGCGGCGGCCAAGTCGACGGCGACGATCGCATTGCGCGCGCTGAAGCCCATCTGCAGGGCGAGCAGCATCGAGCCCTCTGTGTGCGCCTGCATCGTGCCGGAGAGCTGCCCGTAGGCAATCGAGAACGCGTGCTCCGTTTGCTGCTGCGACAGGCCTTCGAGCTTGGCGAGCGCCGCCGTCGCCCCGAAGGCGCCGACCGTCGCCGGCCGGAAGAAGCGCAATCCGGAGCGCGCCGCGACACCGAGGCTCGCCGCCACATCGACGCCGAGCACGACGGCTTCGATCAGCCGCCGCCCGTCGACGCCGCCGGCCCGCTCTGCGCCCGCCAGTGCGACCGGCAACACCACGCTCATGACATGCGCGACGGCCGCCTCGTGCACGCAGTCGAATTCCGAATTGTGCACCTGATAGGCATTGCAGAGTGCCGCTGCCGGAGCCGCCAGACGCTCGCCGGTCGACCAGACGCGCGCGCACGTCCCCGCGCCAGAGCGCCGTTGCGCCGCGATGAGCTCTGCCGTCCTCGGACCGCAACTGCCCGCAATTCCGACGCCGAGCGTATCGAGCACGAACGTTTTGGCTGCCGCAACGGCAGCCAGCGGGAAGTCGTCGAAACGTCGGTCCGCCACGTGCTGGGCGAAGGCTGCAATGCTGTCCAAGATGGAGCTCCAAGCGCAGATGCGGCCGAAGGCCGGCGGAGACGAGTTGGCACCGTCACACACGTCTTGGCAAGACTTGCCGCCCCATGCACAGTTGCCGGATCGCTCGCGCGCAACGGGAGACCCGAGCCGATATGCGCATTCGCCTCGCCGAGAATTTCCGCGCCGTTTTCTATGCTCCCTTCTACGCAACCCTCGCCCGCGGCGAGTTCGCCCGCCAGGGTCTCGAAGTCGACCTGATCGACAGCGCCACGCCGGGATCCGGCACCGCGGCCCTGGAAAGCGGCAGCATCGACGTCACCTGGGGCGGCCCGATGCGCGCCATGAAGGCTTGGGACGGGGTCGGCGCGCCGCTCGTCTGCTTCGCCGAGGTGGTGCGTCGCGACCCGTTCTATCTGGTCGGCCGGCCGAGCGCGGCGCCGCTTCGTCTCACCGACTTGGCGCACCTGACGCTCGGCTCCGTCTCCGAGGTGCCGACCCCGTGGTTGTGCCTTCAGCACGATCTGCGCGAAGCGGGCATTGATCCGGCGGCGGTCCGGCGCATCGCCGATCGGCCCATGGCGCAGAATCTTGCAGCGGTTGCGCGCGGCGACCTCGACCTCGCCCAGGTCTTCGAGCCCTACGCCAGTCTGGCCGTTGAGAAGGGCCTCGAGATCCGTCATGCCGCGGCGGATCGCGGTCCTACCTCCTACACGACGTTTCTGACGACTCCCGCCAACCTTGCGCGGCATCGTCGGGCGTTCGCCGCCATGACGCGCGCCGTCGCCGGGATGCAGCGCTGGCTCGCATCCGCCAGCGGCGCCGAGATCGCCGCCGCCGTCGCGGCATACTTTCCGCACCTGTCGCCGGCCGTGCTGGCCGCGGCGTTTGACCGCTACAAGGAGCGGCGCGTGTGGGCGGAAGACCCCGCAGTCTCCCGACAGGGTTTCGATCGCCTTGCCGAGAGCTTGCGGTCCGGCGGCTTCATCAGGCGCAGTCCGGATTATGAGTCATGCGTCGTCGATCCGCTCACATCTGATGCCCAATGACCCGGCGCCGTCCGCTGTCCGCGCTCAAACACATATGAGAATGCCCGAGGTGGGCGAATCGGAGATCTCCGAGACTTGGGTCGCCAAACCTGAGCCAACCGGAGATCTCCATGCAGATCAGAAACCTGCCCCGTCACCTTAT
>Ga0209172_10001561_pt1 | contig 47370 bp, 51 predicted proteins | sample LarsenN4metaG_FD_184113 | JGI IMG/M metagenome (GOLD analysis project Ga0209172, IMG submission 184113) | Hot spring sediment bacterial and archeal communities from British Columbia, Canada, to study Microbial Dark Matter (Phase II) - Larsen... ... | reverse complement strand
GCGATGGCCGACTCCGCTGTCTACTCGGGCGGCCTTACTGAATTTCCACCACGTGCTGGGACTCTAACGTCCCTCGTCGCGGCAGGTCTCCGGCGTCCGCGTAGGCGCAAGCTTCAGCCTGCGCAACAGGGAGTCTTTCGGATGGGCGGGTCCATTCCCGGATAGCGCCTTTCAGAGTAGCCGCGCTGTGTAGCGCGCAGGCTTTAGCCTGCGTGTTTCAGAGTAGTATTCTCCGGACATTCACCTACAGCGGTTCCAACGGCAGGAGGCCAGCGGCATGCAGGTTGGCGAGGGCATCTCCCACTACCGCATCGTCGAGCAGATTGGCGGCGGCGGCATGGGCGTGGTCTACAAGGCGGAGGACACGCGCCTGGGACGCTTCATCGCGCTGAAGTTCCTTCCCGCCGATCTCGCCCAGGACCGCCAGGCACTCGAGCGCTTCAAGCGCGAGGCGCGCGCCGCCTCGGCGCTCAACCATCCGAACATCTGCACCATTCACGAGATCGACGAGGCTGAGGGCCATCCGTTCCTCGCGATGGAGTTCCTGGAAGGCTCGACACTGAGGGTACGCCTGCAGGGCAAACCGCTGCCGCTCGACCTCGTGCTCGACGTCGGCGCGCAGCTGGCCGATGCACTCGACGCTGCGCACACGAAGGGGATCATCCACCGCGACATCAAGCCGGCGAATATCTTCGTGACGACGCGCGGGCACGCGAAGATCCTCGACTTCGGCCTCGCGAAGGTCAGTGGTCCGGCTGAAACCGGACGCCACGACCTCCCGGGCGCCGGCGTGTCGCAGCTGGCCACGCAGGCGGTGGTGAGCGAGCAGCACCTGACCAGCCCCGGCACGGCGATCGGGACCGTCGCCTACATGTCGCCGGAGCAGGCGCTCGGGCAGGAGGAGGTCGACACGCGGACGGACCTCTTCTCGCTCGGCGTGGTGCTCTACGAGATGGCGACCGGGCGGCTGCCCTTTGCCGGCAACACGTCGGCCGCGATCTTCAACGCGATCATCAGCAAGCCCGCGCTCGCGCCGGGCCGCGTGAATCCCGAAATCCCGCTGGACCTCGAGCGCATCATCACGAAGCTGCTGGAGAAGGACCGCGGCCTGCGGTATCAGAGCGCCGCGGAGCTTCGCACCGATCTGCGGCGTCTCCGCCGGGACACCGACTCGGGGCGTTCCGTGGTCGCCACCGCACCCGCCGTGACCGCGCCCGAAACGGTCGCCCGGCGCGGGGGCATACGCTGGCTCACCCACGCCGCTGCGCTTGTCGTCAGTGCCGCGCTCGCCGGCTCGGCCGCATGGACGTTAAAACCGTCGCCAGCGGGACCGCCGCAGCAGGTGATGCGGTTCACGGTCACCCTGCAGCCTGACGAGCGCCTCGTGATCCTGAACCAGAACGCTGTCTCGTCGTCGGTGGTCGTCTCGCCGGACGGGCGGTCCATCGCATACGTCGCCACGCGCGGAAACGAGCGGCAGCGTATCTACCTGCGTCCGCTGGACGGCCTCGACGCGCGGCCGATTGCAGGCACTGACGGCGGCCTCGCTCCGTTCTTCTCGCCCGATAACCAGTGGCTCGGCTTCAGCACGCCGTCCGGGCTGTTCAAGGTTTCGCTCACCGGCGGAACGCCCCTGACGCTCATGCCGGCAGCGGGCGGAGCGGCCGGCGCGTATTGGGGGACCACCGGCGCCATCACCCTCGGATCCAATGCCGGACTTCTTCGCGTGCCGGACGCAGGCGGAACGGCTGAACCGCTGACCAAGGGGAGCATCCAGCGAATGCCGAACGTCCTTCCCGACGACCGCGGAGTGCTGTATGCCGTCCCTGAAGGTGGTGGCGGACTCATCACCGGCTCACGTGTCGGCGTCTTGTCCCTGACAGATGGGACGCAGCGCGACCTTATTCAAGGCGGCACCGCGCCACGTTACGCGCCGACCGGGCATCTCGTGTACGCGCAGGCCGGTACGCTCTTCGCGGTTCCGTTCGACCTGGATTTGCTGGCAATCAGGGGCAGTCCCGCACCCGTGGTCGAGGGCATCCTTCAAACAAACCAGGGCTTCTCGTACTACAGCTTCGCGTCGACGGGGACACTCGTGTATGTGTCGGGAACGGCCGGGGTCAGCCGCAATCTCGTGTGGGTCACGCGAAACGGCAAGGAGGAAGGGCTCCCCGCTCCGCCGCGCGAATACGACTGGCCGCGGCTCGCGCCGGACGGCCGCACAATCGCCGTCGAGGTGGGCGGCCAGACGTGGCTCTACGACACGGCGCGCGACACACTGACGCGCCTGACGTTCGACGGGACACAGAATGACGCGCCCACCTGGACACCGGACGGCACGCGAGTGGCCGTGCGCTCCAACCGTGAAAGCGCGCCCGGCAGCATCTATTCGCAGATGGCGGACGGGAGCGGGGGCGTTCAGCGTCTGACGACCGCCGTGGCGCCGGCTGCGGACACCCCGCAATCGTTTTCCCCTGACGGACAGTTTGTGGCGTTCTTCCGGACCGATCCGAAGACACAGCGGGACATTTGGATCGCATCGGTCAAGGATCAGAAACGCTCTCTTTTCCTCGGAACGCCGGCGACCGAGGGCGCGCCGCGCTTCTCGCCCGACGGACGATTCCTGGCGTACGTCTCCGACGAATCGGGCCGCCCTGAGATTTACGTTCAACCGTTCCCCGGTCCCGGCGGCAAGTGGCAGATCTCGACCGACGGCGGCATCGAACCGCTCTGGGGCCCGACCGGCCGCGAGTTGTTCTACCGCAGCGGCAACCGGGTGATGGCCGTGCCGGTGACTGCGCAGCCCTCGTTCTCCGCCGGCAGGCCGACGATGCTGTTTGAAGGCACGTACCTGGCGAGCCCCTTTCCGGCCACGGGCGTCACGTACGACGTCACGCGTGACGGTCAGCGCTTTCTGATGGTGAAGGACGTCGAGCAGGCGTCCGCCACGCAAATCAACGTCGTCGTCAACTGGTTCGAGGAATTGAAGCGGCTGGTGCCGACGCGCTAACCGCACGCGCAGGCGAAAGCCTGCGCGCTACATCGGCCGTCGCACGCGCGGGCGAAAGCCTGGGCGCTACACGTCTCGCAGGTTACTCGTAGTATTCGGGAGCCTTACGCAGCTTGCGGTGGTGCCCCAGATCGTGCTGGATCCAGAGCGTGGCGCCGGTGCGCGTGAGAAACGCATCGACGTCGCGCCGCGAGGCGGCGGTCTGCTCCTCGCTGACCTCGAACGTCGGCAGCCGGTTCAGCGTCCGCTCCTCGGGATAGTGATAGAGATCGCCTGACAGCACGACACCGCCCGTCTTCGCCAGCTTCACATAGAGCACCTGATGGCCCTCGCTGTGGCCGGGGGCCGCTTTGATGATGACGGAGCCGTCGCCGAAGACGTCGTGCTCGTCCGCCGTGAGGGTAACGGTCTTGCTTCCTTTCAGCGCGCGATACGTCGCCGGGCGCGCCGCGCCGGGCGCCGGATCCGAGAACATTGCGTCGCGGTCGCCCGGCCGTACCAGCCACGTCGCGTGCGCGAAGGCGTTCGCGTCGGCCGTGTGATCCCAGTGATAGTGTGACAAGGCGAGATGAGTGACCGCCTCGGGAGGATAGCCGCTGGCCTGCAGCTGCTCCTCCAGCATGGGCCCGAGCGTGACGATACGCTCCTGCCCATCGGTCCGCGTGATACGGTGCTCTGCCCCGGCCGGCGACGACCGCCGCTCGTCGTCGGCGATCGCTCCGGCGTCCCACAACAGCACCCCCTGCGCATGCACCACGAGATATGAAGCGATCGAGAGCGGGACCGACTGGACTTCCGTCTCGGTGAGACGGTACCGCGCCGGGTCGGAGGCAAGCACGCCACCGTCGAGCACGTAGAGCCGCGGTAGGGGTCCGGCCAGAGCCGGACGCCGCGTATTCTCCGTGGCGCCGCCGCACCCCGCGCACGCGACGGCCGCCAGAACGAGCAGGCCGAGGGTCTTCAGCTAGGACTCCTTCTCACCCGTCCGGATCCGATAGCTCTCGAGGACGGGGAAGACGAACACGCGTCCGTCGCCGATCTCGCCCGTGCGCGCCGCCTGCACGATGGCCTTGATCGCGTCCTCGACGATCGAATCGGCGACGACGATCTCGATCTCCATCTTCGGCAGGAGGCTCACGTTGTACTCCTTGCCGCGGTAGATGGCGGTGTGCCCTTTCTGCTTGCCGTGTCCGCGCACCTCGGTGACCGTCATGCCGGAGATGTTCAGCTTCGCCAGCGCGTCCTTGACCTCGTCCACCTTGTTGGGCCGGACGATGCTCTTGATCAACTTCATTGCGTTCCCTCCAGTGTCCGCTGCAAGTCGGAGGTCAGCGCCTGCTGCTCCGCCTCGGTGAGTTTCGCGCCTGCCCTGGTGATATGAAAGACGTCGATCGCCCGCTCGCCTTCGGTCGAGATCAGGACGAGATCCACGTCGCAGCCATGCTGTGAAATGACGCGGCTGATCCGATACAGCAGGCCGATGGCATTGCCAGCCACGATGTCGAGGATGGTGTAGCGCCCGGACGCTTCGTTGTCGATCCGCACGATCGGCGCGACGCGCGCGGCGATCCGCCCCAGCACGCCCCGCTCGCGTCCCCGCAGCAGCGTCGTTACGTCCACCCGGCCCGACACGACGTCCTGCAGCACGTGCAGCACCTGCGCGTGCGCATCCGGGTTGAGCGCCAGGAACCGCTCGTCGTCGGAGAACTGAAAGACGTCGAGCACCAGGCCGTTGGGATTGGTCAGCGCCTGCCCGCGCAGGATGTTCATGCCGAACGACGACAGCACGCCGCAGATGTTCGAAAAGAGGAACGGCTTGTCGAGCGTGACGACGGCGAGCGTCCAGATGCTGTCCACCGGCTCGAGCGAGAGGTGGACTTCGTCCGGGCGGATGTCTCGAGCCAGCCGCACGTGGCGATAAATCGCCTCACGCGGAAAGAGCTGCAGATATCGCTGCGGCAGCCCCTCGACGAACCGCGTGACGTCGGCCTCCGGCAAATCGTTCGGCCGTCCGGCGAGCAGCTCCATCAGGCCCGCCTGATTGCGCTCGATCAGTTCGTCGCCGTACCGCTGCGTCAGGTGGTTATAGGTATCGACGTACAGCCGCCAGATCAGCTCCTCCTTCCACGGCGTCAGCGTCTCCGGACTGACCGCCTCGATGTCGGCGAGCGTCAGGAGACAGAGCAGCTTCAGCCGCTCCTCGGTGCCGACGAGTTGCGCAAACTCCTTGACGATCTGCGGGTCGTCGGTGTCGCGGCGGAACGCGACGATCGACATCTGCAGGTGGTGGCGGATGAGGAACCGCACCGTCTCGCGCGCCTCGCGCGGCAGCTGCAGGCGCTCGAGCGCCTCGTCCGCCAGGCGCACGCTCTCGGGCGCGTGCTCCTCGTCGCGCCACTTGCCCACGTCGTGCAGCAGCAGGGCGAGCACGAGGAGCTCGGGCGAGGCAAGGCTGGCCGATACGGCCTGGAAGCGCTCGCGCGACGGCTCGTGGGCCGTCATCAGCCGCTCGAGGTTCCGAATCGTCAGCAGCGTGTGCTCGTCGACGGTGTACTTGTGATAGAAGTCGCGCACCACACGCCAGGCGATCGCGTCGAACTCCGGAAAAATCCGCCCCAGCAGGCCGCAGTCGTGCATCTGCGACAGTCGCGCGTACAGACCCGCCCGCGGCCGCAGCAGTCGGAGCAGCCCGACGCGATCGCGCGGCTCGGGCGTGAAATCCTCGGCGCGGTAGCGGTCGAGGTGCTGCTGGATGCACGAGAGCGCCTCGTCGGTGACCTCTGTGCCCGCGTCGATCGCCGCCTGAAACGCGCCAACCCACGAGGCGGGCGTCCGCGCCGCGAGGACCGGATCGAGAAACCGAATGCCGTCGCGCGAGAGGCCGAGATTCGGCCCTACCGGCACCGGCGCGGTCCGCCGGGCCCACTCGAGCGACCGGCTGACGGTGCGGGCGTGGCGGAAGTAATCGCTCATCAGCCGCTCGACGCGCTGGCGGGGCGCGGAGCCTGGGTAGCCGAGCACGTCCGCCGTCCGCTCCTGCAGCGGGTGGCTGAGCACGTTGTGATTCCGTCCGGCCTCGAGGTGCAGAATCGACCGCACGCGAAGCAGGAAGTCCTCCGCGTCCTCGAACCGCCCTGGATCGGCGGGCCCCCGCCGCAGCAGCACCGGATCGGTGAGGGCGGCGATCGTCCGCGCGGCCACGAGATCCCGCAGCGCCCCCGGCGCCTCCTTGACGTCGGGCTCGAGTTGATAGAGCGTCGCGTTGAAGCGCGCGTGCCGCGCCTCGATGAGCTGCAGGAGCGATTTCAGGATGTATGCGTGCGTCGCGGGCGTATGAAACATCTCGCGGAGGCGATCGAACAGCGGCGCCGCGCCCGCCACGAGCCGCGCGTCGAGCAGCGCCAGCAGGAACTCCGGATTGTCCGCCTCCAGCTCGACGAACTCGTCGAGCTCGCGCACCTGGTGCCCCACGACGACGCCGATGTCCCAGAGCGGATGGAGAAACGCGCGCAGGAAGCGCTCCTCCGGCGGTCCGATCCGCGCGCCGAACAGCAGGAGGAGGTCGATATCGGAGTGCAGGCAGAGCTGCCGCCGCCCGTACCCGCCGAGCGCGATTACGGCCACCGGCCGCTCCGCGCCGCCGGCGTCACGATAGAGCTGCTGGAGCAGCGCGTCCACATGGGCCGCGTGCTGCTCGAGCGCCGCGCGTCCGCCCGCGCCGGCCGCAATCCCGGCCCGCAGCTCCTGGCGCGCCGCGTCGAGCGCCGACCGGATCGTGGATCCAGCGCCCGGCTGCGTCATCGACATGAGGGCGAACATCTCCGGTTGCGGCTGTGGATGTCAAGCGCCGGCACGACGGGCGGGGCGACAGGCCGGGCCCCTGGCCCGGCACCCGACCCGTCGCCTGTCCCGTCGACCGTGCGGATCCAGCGCTGGATCCGCCCTAGTAAGAGAGGCCGAAGCCGAACGACGCGATGACCTTCGACGCGTCGTCGTTGTTGATCGCCTTCGTGGTGTCGCCGAGCGCCTGGAACTCGACGCCGCCGTGGACGTTCCACGCGCCGAACATGGTCGTCCCGCCGAGCGGCACCGTGACGAGCGCCGCGACGCTCGCATACCCGAACTTGTTGTCGACGCCGCGCAGCTCGTAGTAGTCGCCCGCGCTGAGCCCCACCTTCACCGGAAACGCGAGCGTCACCGCCTGCGCCGCCCAGCCCGGCGCCACGCCGAGCTCGACATAGGTGCCGGCATTCTCACCCGCATCGGCCTGGCCGAGACCCGGTGCGGTGTCGAACTCCTGCGCCAGGAGCACGTACGGCTTGAGCGCCGCCGCGCCGAGGTACGACGAGTCGTCGACGGCGAGCTTGAACGCGATCTCCTTGACGGTGCTGAACGCGTTGTTCGGGCTCGTGTACGCCGTATAGGTCGTCGACAGCGCGACGCCGCCGCCGAAGCCAAGGCCGAGAGTCGCGTAGAAATCGCCCTCGTACCACAGCTTGCCGACCCGGCTGTCGCTGCCCGTGTCACCCGTGTGCAGGCTGTTCCAGCTGCCGACGTTGAACCCCGCGCTCTTCAGCGTGCCGTCTCCCGAGTACACGGAGATGCCGAGATCGGCGGCAGGCCACATGATCACCCCCGTGTCGTCCTGCCGGATGCCGCGGAACATGTAGGTGTTCAGAAAATCCATGCTCCCGGTGAACGTCAGGTTGCCCGGATTTGGATCCGCGCCCTGCGCCCATGCCGGCGCGGCGAGAAGCGTGACCACTGCGAGGGTCACTGCTGCGAGTGCGTGACGGGTTGCGCGAATCAACATCGATCGTGTCCTCCTCGGAACGTGAAACGTGGTACCACCGGGCTAGGCGTCGCTCTTGAGCGCCTGCAGCACCGGCTGCGGCGCCGTGGCTTCCCGCGACATCGGCATCGACGAGGTCGTGCCGCCGGTGTGCAGGTAGGCCTCCTCGCTGTGCTGGGTGATGTCGAGACCCATGCTCTCGTCGGACGACGTGGCGCGCAGCGGGATGAAGATGCCGATCAGCTTCAGCAGGACGAAGCTCATGACCCCGCTGTAGACGATCGCCGTGAGGACGGCGGCGCCCTGGATCACCACCTGGCCCGGATTGCCGGCAATCGCGCCGTCGAACAAGCCGTTGAGGCTCTTCTCGGCGAAGACGCCCGTGAGCAGCGCGCCGACGGTGCCGCCCACGCCGTGCGCCGCCACGACGTCGAGCGAGTCGTCCAGGGTCGTCTTCGCGCGGATGATCAGCGCGAAGTAGCTCGGGATCGCCGCAATGGCGCCGAGGAACACGGCGTTGATGGGGCTGATGAAGCCGGCCGCCGGCGTAATCGCGACCAGCCCGACGACGATTGCCGTGGCCGCGCCGACAGCCGTCGGCTTGCCCGAGCGCATGAGATCGAGGAACGTCCACACGACCAGCGTGGCGGCCGGCGCGAGCATCGTGGTGGTGAACGCCAGACCGGCGATCGGGCTGGCCGCCAGCGCGCTGCCGGCATTGAACCCGAACCAGCCGAACCAGAGGAGACCGGCGCCGAGCAGCGTGAGCGGCACGCTGTGCGGCAGCAGCGACGATGACGGATACTCCGAGCGCCTCCCGACGACGAGGGCGGCCGCCAGTGCCGCCGCGCCGGCGTTGACGTGTACGACCGTGCCGCCGGCGAAATCCCAGGCGCCCATGTCGGCCAGCCAGCCGCCGCCCCACACCCAGTGCGCCAGCGGGGCGTAGACGACGACCGACCACAGGGAGATGAACAGCACGTACGCGGAAAAGCGCATCCGCTCGACGATGGCGCCCGAGATGAGCGCTGCCGTGATGATGCAGAACGTCGCCTGGAAGGCCATGTAGAGCATGTGGGGGATCGTCAGCACGTCGCCGAGAATGCTGCCGGTGCTGGCCAGGCCGACGCCGTTGAGCATCGCAAACGACAGGTCGCCGAGCCAGTTCGAGCCGGGACTGAGCGCGAGGGTGTAGCCGATGAGCGCCCAGAGCACGCCGACGAATCCCAGGGCGATGTAACTCATCATCATGGTGTTGAGCGCGTTCTTGGAGCGGACCAGCCCGCCGTAGAAGAAGGCGAGCGCGGGGGTCATCAACAGGACCAGCGCCGTGGATACCAACATCCATGCTGTGTCAGCTTGATTCATTCCTCACCTCAGTGTTGAAATTCGCCCGTTCGACGTGAACGTCGGGAATGCGCCGCGCGCGTGCGGGCGCAACCGTGACGTGAGCAAGATGGACGCCACGCCGGGGGGCGGCGCGCGCGCGCGCCCTGGGCGATTTCTGGCGGAAAATGCGCGATCGTGTCCGATCGAGACCGCGGGAGAGACCTACATCTTTGTTGAATATCAGCGAAACGTCGACAACATTGTTTGACTTGGTCGAATGCAGGAGAGGCGCGAGGCGCGACGGCGGCGTGCGCACCCGCCTCGGGCGCCCCGCGGCAGCCCTGTGGTGCAACAAATGTGTCGGCTAGCCTGTCTTGATATACATATTTGTTGGAGTGGAGTTGCCTTGCGGCGTCTGGTGGCGCTGACTATGATGCCCAGACGCCGATCCCACGGCGTGAGCCCGCGGGTCCGCGGTCAGGAGGGGTACCCCATATGAAGGTCTACGACGCAGCGAGCATCCGGAACGTGGCGGTGGTCGGCCACGGCGGATGCGGCAAGACCCAGCTCGTCTCGGCGATGCTGTTCGGCGCCGGCGCGGTCAACCGCCTCGGCCGGGTCGATGACGGGTCGACGGTCACCGATTTCGACGAGGAAGCCATCGCCCGCAAGCACACCCTGTCCTCCAGCCTGGCCCACGCCGAGTGGCGAAACGTCAAAATCAACGTCATCGACACCCCAGGGTTTGCGAATTTCCTCACCGACGCCCGCTCCGCCTTACGCGTCGTCGAGGGAGCCGTCGTCACCGTCGATGCCGTGGCCGGTGTCGAAGTGCAGACGGAGAAGCTCTGGTCGGAGGCGGCCGCTCTCAACCTACCGCGTCTGCTCGTGGTCAACCGGCTCGAGCGCGACCGCGCGAGCCTCGAGCGCACGCTCGAGACGCTGCATCGCGATTGCGCGCGCGAGATCGTTCCGATTCAGCTGCCGCTTGGCGAAGAGCGCGGCTTCACCGGCGTGATCGATCTGGTTCGGATGACGGCGCTCACGTTCGCCGCCGACGGCAGCGGAAAGATGACGGCCGGCGAGGTTCCGGCGGAGCTCGCCGAGCGGGCCGCCAAAGCGCGCGACCAGCTCATCGAGATGGTGGCCGAGGCCGACGAGAGCCTGATGGAGGCGTTCTTCGCGGAGGGGACGCTGAACCAGGAGCAGCTCGAGTCGGGGCTGCGCGCCGCGACCATCGCCGGCCGGCTGTTCCCGCTCGTCTGCACGTCGGGGCTGCACGTCATCGGGATCCAGCCGCTGCTCGACGCGATCGTCAGCTACGTGGCGTCGCCGGCCGAGCGTGACTTCCCCGCCCTGGGCAAGGACGGCGGCGAGACCACGGTGAAAGCGTCGGACAACGCGCCGGCGGCGGCGTTCGTCTGGAAGACGATTGCCGATCCTTTTGCCGGCCGCATCACGATGCTGCGCGTCGTCAGCGGCGTGCTGAAATCGGATTCGACGGTCCAGAACCTGCGGACCGAGGCGCCGGAGCGTCTGGGCCACCTGCTGGTCCTCCAGGGGAAGACGCAGACGCACGTCCCGGAGCTCAAGGCGGGCGATCTGGGCGCCGTGGCGAAGTTGAAGGACACGCGGACGAACGACGTGCTCGGCGACAAGGCGAGCCCGCTGCGCGTGGCCGAGATCAAGTTCCCCGAGCCGGTCCTCTCGTACGCGATCGAGCCGAAGAGCCGCGGCGACGAAGACAAGATCAGCACCGCCATGCAGCGGCTGCGCGAAGAGGATCCCTCGATCGGGTATTCGCGCGATCCGCAGACCCATGAGCTGCTGCTCTCGGGACAGGGGCAGATGCACATCGAGGTGACGGTGGCGAAGCTGAAGCGCCGATTCGGCGTCGAGGTGAACCTGAAGCCACCGCGCATTCCGTACCGCGAGACGATTCTCGCGTCGACCGAGGCGCACGGCCGCCACAAGAAGCAGACGGGCGGCCACGGACAGTTCGGCGATTGCAAGATCCGGGTGGAGCCGCTGCCGCGCGGAAGCGACTTCCAGTTCGAGGACGACATCTTCGGCGGCGCGATTCCGCGGCAGTTCGTGCCGGCGGTCGAGAAGGGGATCCAGGAAGCGCGGATGCGCGGCTTCCTGGCCGGCTACCCGGTGGTCGATTTCAAGGCCACCGTCTTCGACGGATCGTACCATCCGGTCGACTCGAACGAGTTGTCGTTCAAGCTGGCTGGGTCGCTGGCGTTCAAGGACGCCATGACCCGCGCGCGGCCGACGATCCTCGAGCCGATCATGCAGGTCGAGGTCCACGCGCCGAGCGATTTCGCGGGCGATCTGATGGGCGACCTCAACGGGCGCCGCGGGCGTATCGCGGGGATGGATACGCGCGGTTCGAACACGATCATCAGGGCGCAGGTGCCGATGGCGGAGATGCTCACCTACGAGCAGCACCTGACGTCGGCCACCGGCGGCCGCGGGTCGTACCACATGGAGTACTCGCACTACGAGGAGGTGCCGCAGCACCTCCAGGCGAAGATCATCGCCGCCGCCAAGGCGGAACGCGGCCAGGAGGTGGCAGAAGAGGCCTGAGTTCGGGGATACTACTCCGCGGCGTCCTGTCGGCCAACCACGGTCAGCGTCGTCGGCGGCAGCTCCCGACTGACGAACGCGCGAAGGAAATCGAGCTCGCCTGAACGGTACCTTCGCTCGAACAGTGCCTCGATCCGCACGTCAGGCACCTGAAGGTCAGGGAGTGCCGCAAATCTGGCTTTCAGATCGGGCAACAGCGAGTAAGACCCTTGCGGAGGCGCGGTGTGGTAGACCGTTGCTTCATCGGTCCACGACTGCAGATATCGGACCCGACCATTGAGGGTCTCTACCTTCAGAACCTCCACCAGCAACGGAAGCGCAAACCGGTCTGTCTCGATGTTCGTCGGATGTTGATGCCCTGCGATCGAAACGGGCACGTACGACGTCAACCCAATGGCAGCCGCCCGGGTCAGGGTGACTTCGGCGACTCGCCGTGCGGCGACCCAGCAGGGGCATGGTGATGGTACCGGGTAGCCCTTCGATGCTTCGGCGCTGGCGCGCAGTCCCGCGTAAATTGGCGTCGTGGTTACAGTCCCGTCGACGAGCTGAACGCTGAGCGTCGGCAACGGCTGACCCATGGGCCCCGGCCAGCTGACGCTGAACGAACGCGGGTCGGCTTCATTCCCCCGCCGCTGCCATACGCCCGCTTGGATTGGCAGCCCGTCGAGCACAAGTTCCACGCCCGGGACGGGGCCTCTCACTGAGACGCGGGCAACGCGGGATGCACCGTTGGTGAGGATTTCCCCTTCCGTCCTCTGGCGAATCGAACGCCACGAACAGCTTTGGCTTTCCCCCTTGAACTCGTCGAAAGGCCCCGACGCTGCGTTCATCCAGCAGGCTCTGCTGAGATCGGCTGTGTGGGCCGTCTGCACGATGAGCTGGTGGTGAACGGTGAACACCTGCGCGGCAACGGCGTCCTCCTCTCGGCCGATGCGCCCGCGAAATACCACCATATGAAACGGCGTCGGATCGGCCTGGAGGTATGCAATTGGCAGCGTCACCGACCGACGAGGACCGATCGTCACGACGGCACCGTTGTTGACCACGGCCGAGCGCTCCCGGCCCTCCCCCGGAGATAGGGCGTGAGGCCGTGCGATCATCTCGAACACTCCCACCATCTCTTCCTCGGTGAAGTTCGTGATCTGAATGAGTGGAAAACCTCCCCGCATGAGCGACGTCTGTACGCCGATCTGGCCACGGAAGAAGTAGTCGAGCACCGCGCGGGCGTAGCCGATGGCGCGCGGCAGCATGTGGCGGGCGGTTTCGTCCCACACTGCCTCATCGACGCAGGGATAGGGGGGCAGCGCTGCGGCACGCCCCTGCAGCCGGCACTCGGCCAGCGCGAACTTCGTGACGAGCCCCTGGCCCGCCGGCTTTTCGAGATAGGCCCGGATGCGCGAAGTGAGCGGCGCCAGGTCGGACCGGCGCACGAGGTCCTGCCGACGGGGGAACGGCAGCCGGCGGTCCTGGAGATCGACGCCACCGAGCGTGTCCTCGCTGAAGAAGTTCGCGTTCGCGAACTCGGCGATGCCGATTGGGCCGCCGAGCGTCACATTGGGATCCGGCCTGGCGCCCTCATAGCGGTCGGTATCGATCAGCCGCGCGACGGGCAGGGTGGCGATGCCTTCGCCGGAGGGCGGCGGCAGCCCGAGGACGCCCGCCGGCCCGATCGGCGACGCCAGGTAGCGCGCCGTGAACGCGGCATCGCCAAGCCTCGCCTGCTGCTCGGAGACCCAGTATTCGTAGTTGCCGGCCGTCCGGCTCGCGAGGACATTCCGTGAGACCGCACCAAGCGGGTGCGGATCATTGCGCACGTGCTCCGGCACGGACGCATCGACGACGAGGTGCATGATCTGGCCGAGCGTGCGGAACAGATCCGCGGCATAGGCCTCGCGCTGACGCGCGTCAGCGGTCGTCAGAACCAGATACTGGAGCCTCCGCGCATCGCGCCACGCCCGGTTCCCGCCTATCGCCCCTCCGTCGTCGCGCGACTGGTTGTCGGCCTGCATCCAGCGCACGGCGGACGTGTACTGGTGCGGCTGCAGATGGAACGGATAGCGCGTCAGCAGACCGGCGGCATCCCAGGGAAGCAGAGGGTTGTGAAAATGGCGGTAGAAGCGAGCTTTAGGTGAGAATGGCGAGCCGTCGTCTTCCCGCTCTCCCCCCTCCTCAAGCAACCTTAGAACGCGAAGTAGGCTCCCGGTGACCGCCGCTTGTGAGTCCAACCCCAATCCCAGGGATTCGCGTAAGTAACGAACGAAAACGTCGCGGTAACCGTCGAAGGAACCGTCTCCCGCCGCAACTGTATTAATGAGACGATGCGTTGGCGGGTTGAGGGCATTCAGAAATACTGGGGCGCTGATGATGAATGCGACCGTAAGTGGGCCAATGGTCGAACGTACGCTCATGACGCACCTCAGGCGGGCTAACAATCAAGACTCAATCGTTCACGCTCAAGAGCCTCTTGAAACTGCGGACTTCTCTCTGTTGCGGCCAGAGACATCGTGCTCGCCACAAACGGGACGGCTTTACACCGCTCTTCTCGCGTCGCGAGTCGTCGCATCGTTGTGACTGTGGACTGTCGGTCTAGATACTCGTCACGCGGCGTGCCGGCCGGATCGGCGACGTCGTAGCCAGGCGCGAAGACATAAAACCTCCGGCGCACGCCGGCGAGACCGCCTTCCCAGAACGGCGTCGGCCGCTCGGGAATCCGCCACCGTCCGTCGGCGTCGGTGATGGTCTCGCGAGCGTCTACTTCGCGTCGGCCGCCCTCGAAGTAATTCATCAAGTGCGTCCAGACCACGACGACGTGGGCCCCTTCGATGGGCGCGCCGGTCTCGGCATCCACGATCCGGCCCTCGAACGGACCACGCACGTCCGGGCCGTTGGACGTCAGCAGCAGTCCCCCAACCGCGAGCGCGAGTGCGACAAGCGTGAGCACCACGAACCGGACGACCCAGCGCATCAGTCCCTTCATTGCATGTCCCCCGCTGTGGCATCGACCAGGTACAGCATCGGCGCTTGCTAGAATCGCCACAGGCGCCAGCGCCCATCGGCATCAACCTGGAACCAGACGGCGTACGAGAACGTCACACCATCCTGCTGGACCAGCATCTCGTACTGCGCACCGCGGGCGCCGGCATCCACGAATGTAATCGCGGGAAACAGTGTGTCGACGTCACCTGCCACATCGGCCGGCAGCGCTCGAAAATACTCCGCCCATGCCTCACGCCGCTCCGCGACGATGAACGCTGCCGCCGCAGCGGCGTCGTTGTTGCGCAGCGCGTCCTTGAAGCCGCTCCAGACCGCCTGCAGGTGCGCGTCGAGCGCCACACGGTCGTAGACCTCGACGAGCCCGCGACGCACCAGCAGGCTGCCATCAGGTACAGTGATACGCAGGTTTGGCACGTAGCTGCCGGGGCGAGTGTACGCCGCCTGGAAATCATCCGCTGCCGCAACGCCCGTGAATTCGTCGGTGCCATCGCCCTCCAGGTCGATCGCAATCGGAAGATCGGAAACACCGTGCAAGCCGATTCGCACGCTCAAGGGAGCGATACCACCCGGAGGCCAGAGCTCGAGCGACTCTGCAAACGTCCCGTCCGGCGAGATGATCACGGAGACCGATGCCTGCGCCGTGCCGCCCGAACTATCGGCCGCGATGACGGCGAGCGGGACGAGCGCCGAATCCGCGGGCACCTCCATGGCGAAGCTGTTGCCCTCGACGGGTGCCGCGAGCGTTCCATCGAACCCGCTCGGGAGCACGAGACGGACGGTCACCTCGCCGACTGCCCCTTCGACTGTGCCGCGAATCCAGATCGAACTCGATGTGACGGTCCCGCCATCCGCAGGCTCCAGAATGCGCACCCGCAACGACCGGATCGTGAACGTCTGAACGGCCGGCGTCGGGTCGTCGTTCCCCGCCAGGTCCCTCGCGCGGACCTCGAACCGATGTGGTCCCGGCGTCAGCTCGCTCAGCTCGACGACCGCCAAGGGCGCGAACGGCGACCACGCGCCCGAATCGAACCGCCACGAGTATTCGAGCACCGGCGACCAGACGTCGGTGCCCCCCACGGCGAACCGCACGCTGCGTTCGGCGATCTCGGCGGCAGGCCCGCTCAGGATGAGGGTCTCGGGCGGTGTGCGATCGACGACCAGCAGCTGCGCCTCGGCGCGTGAGTTGCCCGCTCGATCCTCGACGATCGTCGTCAGCGGTTGCGGACCCTCCGCTGCACCGGCCGTGTCGACCACCGCGGATGCCAGAAGCGGCTGCGGCGGCGCTGGATTGGCAATGCTCGCGACCATTCCGTCGTCGAGGAGAAATGACACCGTGGCCACACCGCTTCCGTCGTCTTCACCACGCGCGCGCACCAGAACCGGCGCGCGGACGTGTGTCCCCGGCGCCGGTTCGATCGAGAACACCCGCGGCAGCACGTCGTCGTGAAGAACGGTCGCCGTAGCCGCGGCACCTGTTAGGCCCAGCCCTTCGGCGGCCGTCGCGTGGAAGACCAGATTGGTGTACTCATTCAGTGCGAGCGGCGCGAGGAGCGTGAACTGTCCGTCGGCGCCGGCAACCGCTTCAGCCAGCAGTGCCCCTCGACCGCCCGAGCCGAACATCTCGACGAGGTCCGCCGGCTGCGCACCGCCGGCGATCGTCAGGGGCGACTGGTTTGTGAACTCGGGGACGTCCGGTATCGGGGACGAGGGCGCTCGAAACCGCAGCACCCGGCCGTGACGCCGGCGCTCGGCGACGATGAGATCGCCCGTCGGCGCCATGGCCATGGTGAGCGGATGACCGAGGCCGCGCGCGAAGATCGTCGCCTCGCCGTCGCCGCGCCACTTCCGGATGACACCTCCCGCAGCCCCGTGATCGCGGTCGCGCTCGTTCTCCCCGCCATCGTCGTCATCGTCACGATCGTGATCCTCGTCGCGATCGCGATCTCCCAGTGCGACGCCGCCGGCGAATACGCCGCCGAGGACATCGATCGCGAGGCCCCAGCTCAGATGGCGCACGCCATGCGACAGCGGCTGCGGCGAGCCGGCCGTACCGTCTTCAAGCAGTGGAATTCGCAGCAGGCGCGTGCATTGGACGCCCCGCTCGCCGACCGTGCGCGCGATCGCGGCGTAGAGCGCCTCCTCGTCCGCCGCCAGCCCCCGTATGCCGACGAGACCGCCGACGACCGGCGTCAACGTTCCGGCATCATCCAGCCGCGAGATCACGTACTCGACGCCGTTGCCGGTGCGATCGTCGTCGCGATCGCGCCGACGCTGTTCCCGTCGTACCGCCACCCACACGCGACCATCGGGACTGGCGGCGATGGCGCGCGGCGCTCTCAGCCCCGAGGCCACTATGGCTGCCGTGCCTGCGGGATCGAGCCGCACGATCCGCCGCGCCGCCGCCTCCAGAATCAGGATGCCTCCGTCGCCTCCGACGGCGAGCCCGATGGGGCGCCGCAGATCCGTGAGCAGCACGTCACGGCGGCCATCTAGCCCGATTCGAGTCAGCGTGCCGGCGGCGTGATCGGCCACGAGCACCGCGCCGCTCGCCTCCACAGCAACAGCCGACGGGTGGCGAAAGTCCGACGCCAGCACCTCAACCGGCGAAAGCGCCACGATCGCCTGCGATGCCGCCGTCGGCACGCGCTGCGCCCCACCGGCGGCGACCGTGATGGTCAGGGCGACCGTCAGAATTACCGCACGCGGCAGCCGCCGCTCGATGGAACTCGCCCGCATGGCCGGCGGAAGCCAGCAACGGCGTTGCCCACCCGGGGCCGCAACAGGCGTCGTCGGAAGTGACTGGTATGGAAGAGGGTTAGAGGATGGCCGGATCGAAGCGCTCGCGAGGGCGCGACCGAATCGTTAACCAGTGTTGCCAGAGCCCCGGTCCGGCGGAAGCCGAACGCCGCGAGACTACAAAAAGGGCCGGCAACTGCCGGCCCTCATGGGAAACGATATGGCGCAAACCGAGCGACCGCGCTACGAGCCGCCCGCCTTTCGCGGCGTCGTCGCCTTCCGGGCGGCGCCGCGCGTCTGGCCGCCCGCCTGCGCCTTCGACGCCCCCTCGTCTTTCTTGCCGGTGCGCATGCGCTGCGCCGCGGCCTTGATTCGTTCGCCGACGCCCTTCGTCTTCGGTGCGGCGGCCTCTTTCTCGCCTTTCTCCTTGTCCTGGGCGGCGCGCGGATTGTACTCGCTGCCGACCAGCTCGATCTGCGCGACCTCCGCCGAGTCGCCGCGCCGGAACCCGATGCGGAGAATCCGCGTGTAGCCGCCGGGCCGGTCCGCGAACCGCGGCGCGATCGTCTCGAACAGCTTGCCCACGACCGTCTTGTCGGGGAGCTCGGCCAGCACGAGCCGCCGCGCATGCAGCGCCTTGCCGTTGGCGTCGCCGGCGGCGACGCCGCGCTTGGCAATCGTGATCAGGCGCTCGATGAACGGCCGCAGTTCCTTCGCCTTCGGTACGGTGGTCTCGATGCGCTCGTGCCGGAGCAGCGCGATGGCCTGATTGCGCAGCAGCGCCAGGCGGTGCTCCGTGACGCGCCCGAGCTTCCGATGTCCAACGTTGTGCCTCATGACGACAGCTACTCCTGGTGCACGGCCGGCTGATCGAGCCGCATCCCGAGGCTCAGTCCCATGCCGTGCAGGATCTCCTTGATCTCGTTGAGCGATTTGCGGCCGAAGTTCTTCGTCCGGAGCATCTCGGCCTCGGTCTTCTGCACGAGCTCGCGAATCGTCCGGATGTTCGCGTTCTTCAGGCAGTTGTACGAGCGCACCGACAGCTCGAGCTCCTCGACGCTCTTGTCGAGATTCTCGTTGGCGACCGACGTGCGCTGCTGATCGGCCTGCCCTTCCTGAGCCTCCTCGTCGGTGTCCTCGAGGTTGACGAAGATGTTCAGGTGGTCGCGAATCAGCTTGGCGGCGAGCGACACCGCGTCGCGCGCGGTCACCGACCCGTTCGTCCAGACGTCGATCGTCAGCTTGTCGTAGTCGGTCGTCTGTCCGAGGCGCGCCGCTTCGACCAGATAGTTCACCTTCTTGACCGGCGAGTGCACCGAATCGATCGGAATCCAGCCGATGCCGAGATCCTCGTCGAAGTTCTTGTCGGCCGAGACGTAGCCGCGACCGCGCTTCATCCGCAGCTCCATGTGCAGCTTGCCGTGCTCGGAGACCGTCGCGATGTGCGCCTCGGGCTCGAGGATCTCGACGTCGGCGTCGGTGTCGATGTCCTTCGCACGGACGACGCCCGGCTTGTCGACGCGCAGGTAGAGCGTCTTGGTCGCGTCGGTGTGCAGCTTCAGCGGAATCTGCTTCAGATTGAGGATGATGTCGGTCGCATCCTCGACGACCCCCGGAATCGGCGAGAACTCGTGCAGGACGCCGTCGATCTTGACGGCGGTGATCGCCGCGCCCTCGATCGACGAGAGGAGCACGCGGCGCATGGCGTTGCCGATCGTGGTGCCGAAGCCACGCTCGAACGGTTGGGCGAAGAACCGGCCGAACCGATCGGTGAGAGTCTCGCGCTCGAACTCGAGCCGCTTGGGACGCTGAAAGCCTTTCCAGAGCATCGATACTTCCTTTCGCGAACGGGCCGGCAGCCCCGGCCTCCGGACCTGCAAGTTGTCTCCGCCGGCCTCCCGCCGCAGGTCCGTAAGGCTGCGGGCCGACGGGTGCGATTCAGTTGTCAGTTGTCAGTTGGCGTCGAGGCAGCTCGTGGCTTTTCTGATAACTGACAACCGACAACCGCCAACTACTTCGAATACAGCTCGACGATGAGCGATTCCTGCACCGGCAGGTTGATCTGCTCGCGCGTCGGAATGGAGCTCACCTTCGCCGACATCGCCTCAGCGTCGAACTGGAGCCACTCGGGGATGCCGCGCCCCTTCACTTCCTCCATCGCGTGGACGATCGACGGCGCCTTCCGGCTGCGCTCGCGCACGGCGACGACGTCGCCGGGCTTGACCGAGTACGAGGGGATGTTCACCTTGCGGCCGTTCACCGTGAAGTGCCCGTGGCGCACGAGCTGGCGCGCTTGCGGCCGGGAGGTCGCGAAGCCGAGGCGGTACGCCACGTTGTCGAGCCGCCGCTCGAGCAGCTGCAGCAGCGTCTCGCCGGTGATCCCGCGCGTCCGCTCCGCCTGCTCGAAGTAGCGCCGGAATTGATCCTCGAGCACGCCGTAGATGCGCTTGACCTTCTGCTTCTCGCGCAGCTGCACGCCGTAGCCCGCCAGCTTCGATTTCCGCGTCTTGCCGTGCTGCCCCGGCGCGAAGTTGCGCTTCTCGATCGCGCACTTCTCGGTATAACAGCGCTCGCCCTTGAGGAACAGCTTCATCCCCTCGCGGCGGCACAGCCGGCAGACGGGTCCAATGTATCTCGCCATCGCTTACACTCGTCTCCTCTTCGTCGGTCGGCAGCCGTTGTGCGGGATCGGCGTCACGTCGCGGATCGACTTGACCTCGATGCCGACCGTCTGCAGCGCCCGGATCGCCGACTCGCGCCCCGAGCCCGGCCCTTTCACCCGCACCTCGGCGGTCCGCAGGCCATAGTTCTTGGCGGCGTTGCCGGCGGCAATCGCCGCCTGCGTGGCGGCAAATGGCGTCCCCTTGCGGGATCCCTTGAAGCCGATGCCGCCGGCGCTCGACCACGCGATCACGTTCCCCTCCGTATCGGTAATCGTGACGTGCGTATTGTTGAACGAGGCGTGGATGTGCACGTAGCCGTGGTGCACCACGCGCTTCTCGCCGCGCTTCTTGAACGTCTTCTTGGGCTTCTTCGCGCCCTCGGCCTTCTTCTCGCCGCCGGGTGCTGCAGTCGGATCAGTCTTGGCCATCTCTACCGGACCGTTTCAACTGCGGTTGCTGGCAACCGCAACAAGCCACCGACCACCGATCGACCGGCCGCGACAACGGAGCGGCCGGCATAATGGCTCGCGTGGCGTACCATTACACCGTCTTCTTCTTGGCGATCGCGCCCTTGCGCGGGCCCTTGCGCGTCCGCGCGTTGGTGCGGGTCCGCTGGCCGCGCACCGGCAGGTTCCGGCGGTGGCGCAGGCCGCGGTAGCAGCCGATTTCCATCAGCCGCTTGATGTTCATCGAGATCTCCTTGCGGAGGTCCCCCTCGACACCGCCCACCTCTTCGATGACTCGGCTGATCTTGCGCACGTCCTCTTCCGACAGGTCCTTGACCCGGACGTCCGGGCTCACGCCCGCGGACGCGAGGATGTCGTTCGACCGCTTCCGGCCGATGCCGTAGATATAAGTCAGCCCGATCTCAATGCGCTTGGTGCGCGGCAGATCGATGCCTGCGATGCGTGCCATCGGTTATCCCTGCCTCTGCTTGTGTTTCGCATTCGTGCAGATGACGCGGACGACGCCGCGCCGCCGCACGATCTTGCACTTGTCACAAATCCGCCTGACCGACGCTCGTACCTTCATAAGGCCGTCCCTACAGCTTCCTGACGATTCGCCCGCGCGTCAGATCGCGCGCCGCCAGCTCGACGACGACCCGGTCGCCCACGAGCAACCGGATGACATTCCGCTCCATCCCACCGCCGACGTGCGCCGTGATCGACCGGCTGCCGTCGACGACCACGCGATAGAGCCCGCTCGGCAGCTGCACGTCGACCACGCCTTCCACCTCGCGCGCCATGCCGTCATGAGCGAACGGTGACGCTCATGAGCTCCCGCGCGCGGCCCCGATCGCGGTCGAGCAGCGTCAGGATTTCGCACGCGTCCGCCGTGACGACCACGGTGTGCTCGAAGTGCGCCGAGAGGCTGCCGTCGCGCGTCACCGCCGTCCAGCCGTCGCCCAGCACCTTCACGCCCGCGCCGCCGAAGTTCACCATCGGCTCGATCGCGAGCACCATCCCCTCGGCCAGCCGCGGCCCGCGTCCGCCCGGGCCGTAGTTCGCGATCTGGGGCTCCTCGTGCAGCGCGGTCCCGATGCCGTGTCCGACGAACTCCCGGACGACCGAGAACCCGTGGGCCTCCACGTGACGCTGCACGGCGACGCCGATGTCCGAGACGCGCGCGCCCGGCCGCACCGCCTCGATCCCGTGGAACAGCGCCTCCTCGGTCACCCGCAGCAGCCTCGCGGCATCATCCGATACCTTGCCGACCGGTATCGTCACCGCGCAGTCACCGAAGAAGCCGTCGAGCTTCGCGCCCATGTCGAGCGACAGAATGTCGCCTTCCGCCAGCCGCCGCGCCGACGGGATGCCGTGGACCACCTGCTCGTTGATCGACGCGCAGACCGTTGCCGGATACCCGTGGTACCCCTTGAACGCCGGCACCGCCCCTTCCGCGAGGACCATTGCCTCGGCGGCGGCGTCGATGTCGCGCGTCCGCGCGCCGGGAACCACCATCTGCCTGAGCTCGGCCAGAATCTGCGCGACTAGCTGGTTCACCCGCCGCAGCGTGTCGATTTCGGCCTTCGACCGGCAGACGATCATCGGCGCGCGCTACCTCTCCGCCCCAAGCGGCAGGCCGGCGCCGGCCCGCACCGCCTCCATGATGGTCGCTTCCAGCTCCTCGGCCACGCGGTCCGGCGGCTGCGCGCCGTTCACCGTCCGGAACGTCGGCCGCGTCCGGTAATAGTCGACGAGCGGCTTCGTGCTCGCCTCGTACACCCGCAGGCGCTCGAGCACGATGCGATCGTTGTCGTCCGTGCGGTACACGAGCGCCCCACCGCACTGCCGGCACGTCGTCGCCCCGCTTTCGGCCGGATCGGCGTTGGCCCCACACGCCGAGCAGATCCGCCGGGTGCTCAGCCGCCGGACGAGCTCCTCGTGAGGCACGACGATGTCGACGACGACGAGCGGGCGGCTGGCGCGATCGTTCATGATCGCATCGAGCGCGCGCCCCTGGTAGACCGTCCGCGGAAATCCATCGAGCACGAAGCCGCCGGCAACGTCCGATCGGCTCAGCCGTTCGCGCACGATCTCGATCATCGTCTCGTCGTCGACCAGCTCGCCGCGGTCCATCGTCTCCTTCGCCTTGAGCGCCAGCGGAAGCCCCTGCTTGATGCCGTCGCGGAGGATGTCGCCGGTCGAGATCCTCGGAACGCCGTGCTTCCGCGCGAAGCGCTCCGCCTGCGTGCCCTTGCCGGCGCCTGGCGGGCCCAGCATGATGACGTTGAGCGCCATCGACTACCCGCGCCGACCGCGGATTCGCGTCTTCTTCATGAACCCGTCGTAGTGCCGCATGATGAGCTGCGATTCAATCTGGTTGACGGTGTCCATGGCGACGCCCACCACGATCAGGAGCGAAGTGCCGCCGAAGTAGAACGTCACCCCGGCCCCCTGCGTGAACCACGTGGGGAGCACGGCATCGAGCTGCTCGCCGATGAAGGGAATCGGCGCCACCCGGAAGCCCGTCAGCAGGAACTCGGGCAGCAGCGCGACCATCGCCAGATACAGCGCGCCGACCAGCGTCAGCCGCGCCAGGATCGTGTCGATGTACTCCGCCGTCCGCTTGCCGGGACGGATGCCCGGGATGAAGCCGCCGTACTTCCGCATGTTCTCGGCGACGTCATCGGGATTGAAGATGATCGCCGTGTAGAAGTAGCAGAAAAAGACGATGCCGACGACGTACAGCAGGTTGTAGAGCGGCATGCCATACGCCAGCTGGTCGACGATGGCGCGACCCCACGTGCCGCTCTCGAACATCATCGCCACCGTCGCCGGGAACGCGAGGATGGACGAGGCGAAGATGACAGGAATGACGCCGCCCGTATTCACCTTCAGCGGGATATGCGTGCTCGCGCCGCCGTACTGCCGGCGTCCGACTACCCGCTTCGCGTATTGCACGGTAATGCGCCGATGCCCGCGCTCGACGAAGATGATCGCCGCCACGACCGCGACCATCATCACGCTCAGGAACACGACCCGCAGCAGGCTGAGCTGCCCGGTCCGCATCTGATCGACGGTCGTCAGGACCGCCGACGGCAGGCCGACGACGATGCCGGCGAAGATGATGAGCGACATGCCGTTGCCGACGCCGCGCTCGGTGATCTGCTCGCCGAGCCACATCACGAACATCGTGCCGGTCGTCATCGTCAGCACGCACATGAACCGGAAACCCCAGCCGGGGTCGTAGACCAGCGGCAGGCCGCCCGCGATCTGCGTCTGGCGCTCCAGGAAGACGGCGATGCCCAGCGACTGAACGACCGCCAGCACGAGCGTCAGATAGCGGGTGTACTGCGTGATCTTGCGGCGGCCGAGCTCACCCTCTTTCGAGAGGCGCTCGAGCGTCGGCCACACGACCGTCAGCAGCTGCAGGATGATCGACGCGCTGATATACGGCATCACGCCGAGCGCGAAGATCGTCATCTGCGACAGGTTGCCGCCGGAGAACATGTTGTACAGCCCGAACATCGTGTTCTGGGTCTGCTCCGAGAGGATCGCGAGCGCCTGCGTGTTGACGCCGGGCGTCGGGATCACGCCACCGACGCGGTACACGCCGAGCAGCGCCAGCGTGAAGAGCACGCGGTTGCGCAGGTCGGTGACGGCGAACAGATTCTTGAGCGCGTTCTCCATTGCTACGCTCCAAGCACTTCCGCGGCGCCTCCCGCGGCCGCGATTTTCTCGGCCGCCTTGCCGCTGAACTTGTGCGCGCGGACGGTCAGCTTCTTCGCGATATCGCCGCGCGCCAGCACCTTGATCGGCTGATGGCGGCTGCGGATCAGCCCCTGCTCGCGCAGCAGCTCCGGCGTGATAACGGTGCCGGCCTCGAACCGCTCGGCGAGCGTGTCGAGATTCACGACGGCGTACTCCGTGCGGAAGTCGTTGTGAAAGCCGCGCTTCGGCATACGCCGGTGCAGCGGCATCTGGCCGCCCTCGAACCCGCGCTTGAACTTGAACCCGGAGCGCGACTTGGCGCCCTTGTGGCCGCGACCCGCTTGGGCTCCGGTGCCGGATCCATGGCCGCGCCCGACCCGCTTGCGCGTGAACTTCGACCGTTCGGCCGGTTTCAGATTGCTCAGATCCATTGCGCTATTCCTGCACCTCGACGAGGTGCCGCACCTTGTGAATCATGCCGCGCGTCGCCGGCGTATCCGGCAGCTCCACCGTGTGGTTCAGGCGGCGCAGCCCCATGCCCTCGACCGTCTTTGCCTGCGTCTCGTTGAAGCCGATCGTGCTCTTGACGAGCCTCACCTTGAGCTTCTTCGCCGCCGGCGCCGATGCTGTCTTCTTCGCCATGTTCCGAGTTCCAGGTTCCGGGCGCTAGGCGCCCACGAGCTCCTGTTCTTCCTTGCCGCGGAAGCGCGCCACCTGCGCCGGATCCTTCAGCCCCATCAACCCCGCGAAGGTCGCGCGCACGACGTTGTGTGGGTTGGCCGACCCGAGCGACTTCGTCAGCACGTTCTGGATCCCCGCCGACTCGACGACCGCACGCACCGCCCCACCGGCGATGAGCCCGGTGCCTTCGGGCGCCGGCTTCAGCAGCACGCTGCCCGACCCGAACCGCCCCACGACCTGGTGCGGAATCGTCGTCCCCTTCAGCGGGACGCGGATCAGGTTCTTCTTCGCCGCCTCGATCCCCTTCTTGATCGCGGACGGCACTTCCTTGGCCTTGCCCACGCCGAACCCGACCACTCCGTGGCCGTCGCCGACGACGACGAGCGCGCTGAAGCTGAGGTTCTTGCCGCCCTTGACGACCTTCGTCACGCGGTTGATCGACACTACGGTGTCCTTGATTTCGAGCTGCGACGCGTCGATCTTCTCGCGCATCCGATTGATCATCGCCATCAGAACTCCAGACCGGCTTCGCGCGCCGCGTCGGCCACGGCCTTCACGCGCCCGTGATAGAGGAACCCGTTGCGGTCGAACACCACCCGCTTCACACCCTTCTCGAGGAGCCGCGCGGCGATCGTCTTGCCGATCACCTGCGCACCGGCGACGTTCCCGCCCCTGGCTTCCTTGCCGAGCGTCCCTTTGATGGACGGCTCGACGCTCGACGCCGACGCGATCGTGCGGCCGGTCATGTCGTCGACGACCTGGACGTAGATGTGCGCGACGCTGCGGTACACGGTCAGCCGCGGCCGCGTCTCCGTGCCCCGCACGCGCTTGCGGATCCGGAATTTGATCCGATCGCGGCGATCTTCCTTCGTCTTGATCTTCATCCCTACGCTCCGGTCTTGCCGACCTTCTTCTTCAGCACCTCGCCGGTGTACCGGACACCCTTCTGCTTGTATGGATCCGGCTTGCGCATCCGGCGGATGTTGGCGGCCACCTGCCCCACGAGCTGGCGGTCCGGGCCCGTCACCGTGATGTGCGTCTGCTTGTCGATCGCGATGTCGATCCCGGAGGGGATATCGAACACGATCGGGTGCGAGTAGCCGAGCGCGAAGTGCACCTGCTTGCCCTTGAGCTCGGCGCGATAGCCGATGCCCACGATGTCGAGCTCCTTCTTGAAGCCCTCGGTCACGCCGGCCACCGCGTTGGCGACCAGGCTTCGCGCGAGACCGTGGAACTTCCGCAGCTGGTCGTTCTCGCGCTGCAGCTTCGCGACGAGCGTGCCGTCCTCCTGGGCGAAGACGATGCCCGGCGGCAGCGCCTGCCGCAGCTTCCCTTTTGGCCCCTGCACCTCGACCGCGTCGGGCGCAATCTTCACCGTCACGCCCTTCGGAATCGGGATCGGCTTCTTACCAATTCGAGACATGGTTCACCAGACGTTACAGAGAACTTCGCCGCCGACGCCGGCCTTGCGGGCAGCGCGGCCGGTCATCACGCCGCGCGACGTCGTCAGGATGCTGGTGCCGAGGCCGCCCAGCACGGTCGGGACGTCGTCCACGCCGAGGTAGACGCGCCGGCCTGGACGGCTGATGCGCTCGATCCCGCTGATCACCTTCTCGCCTCTCGGCCCGTACTTCAGGAACACGCGGATCACCTGCCGCGGCTGCCGGCCCGCCTTCTGCGCCGGCTCCTCGACGAGGCTGAAGCCCTGGATGTAGCCCTCGTCCTGGAGGATGCGGGCAATCTCCGCCTTCAGCTTGCTCGCCGGCAGATCCACGCGCGTGTGCTTGGCCGCCACCGCATTGCGGATGCGGGTCAGCATGTCGGAAATCGGATCGGTCATTTGGTCTCTCTCTTCAAATCTCACGTCCCACGACCCAAATCCCAATTTGGGCTGTTGGAATTTTGGGGGGTGGGATTTACCACGAGCTCTTGATCACCCCGGTGATGTCGCCCTCGAGCGCCAGCTTGCGGAAGCAGAGGCGGCACATCGAGAACTTGCGCAGGAAGCCCCTCGGCCGGCCGCACAGCTTGCAGCGGTTGCGCAGCCGAATGCGGTACTTCGGCGCCTTGAGCTCTTTCGCCATCTTTGCGGTTGTCGCCATTCCTCGATCCTTGTCGCTGCCGGTTGTCCGGTGTCGGTTGTCAGTGATCACTGACACTGACAACTAGTTCGTCCTAAAGGGCATGCCCATGAGCTGAAGCAGCTTGCGCGCCTCTTCGTCCGTCTTTGCCGTGGTCACGACCGACACGTTCATGCCGCGCGCCTTGTCGACCTTCATGTAGTCGATCTCGGGAAAGAGCAGCTGGTCGCGCAGCCCCAGCGTGTAGTTGCCGCGGCCGTCGAACCCCTTGGGCGAGACGCCGCGGAAGTCGCGCACGCGCGGGAGCGCGATGCTGATCAGGCGGTCGAGGAACTCGTACATCCGCTCGCCGCGGAGCGTCACCATCGCGCCGACCGGCATCCCCTGCCGCAGCTTGAACTGCGCGATGGACTTCGTGGCGCGGCGGACGACCGCCTTCTGGCCCGTGATGCGCCCGAGCTCGTCGGCGCCGACGTCGGCGACCTTCGCGTTCTGCGTCGCGTCGCCCAGCCCCATGTTGATGACGATCTTCTCAATCTTGGGGATCGCCATCACGTTCGTGTAGCCGAACTCCTTCTTGAGCGCCGGTACGACGTCCTTCTGATACCGATCTCTCAAGCGGCTCATTTGTCGAGCACTCCCTCGCACTTGCGGCAGACCCGGACCTTCCGCCCGTCGTTCAGGATCTTGTGGCCGACGCGCGTCATCGCGCCGCACTCGGGGCAGACGAGCTGCACGTTGCTCGCGTGGAGCGCGGCCTCGCGCTCCACGATGCCGCCCTTGATGTTACGCTGCGGGTTCGGCCGCGTATGCCGCTTGATGATGTTCACACCCTCGACGATCAGGCGGTTCTTCTCCGGCAGCACGCGCAGCACGCGGCCGCGCTTGCCGTGATCCTTCCCCACCGTGACAACCACGGTGTCGTTCTTCCGAATCGGCGTCTGCAGACGCGACATGGCCTTACAACACCTCCGGCGCGAGCGAGATGATCTTCATGAACCGGCGCTCGCGCAGCTCGCGCGCCACGGGCCCGAACACACGCGTGCCGATCGGCTCGTGCTGATCGTTGATGAGCACGGCGGCGTTGCGGTCGAACCGGATGTAGCTGCCGTCGCGCCGGCGCTGCTCCTTGACCGTCCGCACGATCACCGCCTTGACGACCTGCCCCTTCTTGACGGTGCCGTCGGGCGTCGCTTCCTTGACCGACGCGGTGACGATGTCGCCGAGCCGCGCGTAGCGGCCGGCGGAGCCGCCGATCGGATTGATGACCGCGATCTTCCGGGCGCCGGAGTTGTCCGCCACGTCGAGAATCGAGCGCATCTGAATCATCTACTGATCCGTCCGGACTGATTCGGCATCAGTCGCAACCGGCCTCCGAGCGAGATTTGCGGGCCGCGACAACGGCGCGGTCCGGTACGTGCTTCGGGGCGACATATCCCTAAACCTCCTGCGCCTTGGCGACGACGCGCGTCACGACCCAGCGCTTGCGGCGGCTGAGCGGCCGCGACTCGGCGATGACCACCGTGTCACCGACCTTCGCCTCGTTGTTCTCGTTGTGCGCCATGAACGTCGACGTTTTGCGCTGGCTCTTCCCGTACACGGAATGCCGCACCTGCCGCTCCACGGCGACAACCACCGTCTTTTCCATCTTGTCGCTGACGACGGTGCCGGTCAGCTGTGCCTTGACGCTCATGCCGTCTGCCGTTCCTTTTCCCGCAGAATCGTCTTCATGCGCGCCAGGTCGCGGCGGACCTCGCGCACCTTGGTCGGCGCCTCGAGCGTGCCCATCGCCTTCTGGATCCGCAGCCGGAACAGCTGGTCGTCCAGGTCCTTGACGCGGGCGCGCAGGTCGTCCACCGCCAGCTCGCGGATCTCCGCCGGCTTCACGACGCCTTCTCCTGAGCGAACCGCGTGGCGAACTTCGTCTTGATCGGGAGCTTCGCAGCCGCGAGCTGCATTGCCTCGCGCGCCTCCGGCTCCGTCACGCCTTCCATCTCGAACATGATCCGCCCCGGGCGGATAACGCAGACCCACTGCTCGGGCGCACCTTTTCCCTTGCCCATGCGCGTTTCCTGCGGCTTCTTCGTGATCGGCTTGTCGGGGAACACGCGGACCCAGATCTTGCCGCCACGCTTGATGAAGCGCGTCATCGCCACGCGCGCTGCCTCGATTTGCCGATCCGTGAGCCAGCACGGCTCGAGCGCTTTCAGGCCGTAGTCGCCGAACGACACGTCGCCGCCGCGCCACGCCTTGCCGGTCATGCGCCCGCGCTGCTGCTTCCGGTACTTGACTTTCTTCGGCATCAACATGGTTCGATACCCTTACGCGCGTGCGGGGGCCCGACGCGGAGCGCGGTCGCGGTATTCTTCGTCGCGGCCGGCGCGCGGCACCAGCCGTTCGCCCTTGTAGAGCCACACCTTCACGCCAATCTGGCCGTACGTCGTGTTCGCCTCGGCGAAGCCGTAGTCGATATCCGCGCGCAGCGTCTGCAGCGGCAGCTGTCCGTGCAGATACCACTCGGAGCGCGCGATCTCGGCGCCGTTCAGGCGGCCCGACACACGCACCTTGATGCCGCGCGCGCCGAAGCGGAGCGCCGACTCCACCGCCTTCCGCATCGCCCGCCGGAATGCCACGCGCTTCTCGAGCTGCACCGCGACGGATTCGGCAATGAGCTGCGCCTCGAGCTCGGGCTTCTGGATTTCCTGAATGTTGATGAAGACCTCGCGGCTCGTCCGCTTCTGGATTTCCTGCTTCAGCTTGTCGACCTCCGTCCCCTTGCGGCCGATGATGATGCCAGGGCGGGACGTGTAGATGTCGATCTTCAGCTTGTTGGCCGCGCGCTCGGTCTCGATCCGCGAGACGCCGGCGTGCGAGAACCGCTTCTTGAGGTCCTGCCGCAGAGCGAGGTCCTCGTGCAGCAGCTTCGCATAGTCGCGGTCCGAGTACCAGCGCGACCGCCACGTCTTGTTGAAGCCGAGCCGGAATCCGTACGGGTGAACCTTCTGGCCCACTGTTTCTCCTTCGGAGGCTTAAAGGCCTCCGCCTATCAATTACGCCTTTGCGGCCGCTTTGCGGGCCGTCTTCCTCGCGCCGGCCGACGAGGCCGTCGTCTTCCGCCCCCGCGCCGGCTTTGCCGCCGCCACGTCGGTCCCTTCGGCGACGCGCGCAATCTGCAGCGGCCGTTCGGCGACGCGCACGGTCAGGTGCGCGGTCCGCTTCGTCACGCGGTACGCCCGTCCCATCGGCGCCGGCCGCACGCGCTTCATCGAGGGCCCCTGGTTCGCGTAGCAGGCGGCCACATAGAGCCGCTCGACGTCGCCGCCGAAGCCTTCCTTCTGCTGAGCGTTCGCCACCGCCGAGCGCAGCACCTTCGCCACCTCGCGGGCGATCGTTTTGCGCGTGAACTGGAGCGTCGCGAGCGCCTGGTTCACGCCCTTGCCGCGAATGAGCGCGCACACGAGCCCGGCCTTCTGAGCCGACGTGCGGATGCCGCGCGCGGTTGCCTGCGCCTCGATCATGCCTTTGCTCCTCCGCCCGCGCCCGCGCCCGCGCCCGCCGCGGCGCCACTACCACCGCCGCCGCCAGCCGGCGCGGCCGGCCCGGCCGCCGCCGCCGCCGCGGCCTTCTCGGTCTTCGTGGTGTGTCCCCTGAAGGTTCGCGTCGGCGCGAACTCGCCGAGCTTGTGGCCCACCATGTTCTCGGTCACGTACACGGGAATGAACTTCTTCCCGTTGTGCACCGCCATGGTGTGGCCGACCATCTCAGGAATCACGGTCGAGCGCCGCGACCAGGTCTTGATGACCTTCTTCTCGTTGGCGCGGTTCATCGCCTCGATCTTTTCGAGGAGCGAGGTGTCGACGAACGGCCCCTTCTTCAGTGAACGGCTCATTTCTGTTCCTCGTCGTTGTCAGTTGCCAGTTGACAGGACGCTTCGAGCTGACCCGCGGCCGTCTGACAACCGACAACCGACAACTACTTCGTCCTCCGCTGCACGATGAAGCGGCTCGTATCCTTCCGCCGCCGCGTCTTGTACCCCTTCGTCGGCTGGCCCCATGGCGACACGGGATGGCGTCCACCCGAGGTCTTCCCTTCACCGCCGCCGAGCGGATGATCGACCGGGTTCATCGCGACGCCGCGCACGTGCGGACGCTTGCCGAGCCAGCGGCTGCGGCCCGCCTTGCCGATCGAGACGTTCTCGTGGTCGAGATTGCCGACCTGCCCAATCGTGGCGACGCACTCGATGTTGATCTTGCGAATCTCGCCCGAGGGCATCTTCACCGACGCGTACTGTCCCTCGCGCGCGATGAGCTGCACCGACGACCCGGCGCTGCGCGCGATCTGCCCGCCCTTGCCCGGCTTCAGCTCGACGTTGTGAATCATGGTCCCGAGCGGAATGTTCTTGAGCGGCAGACAGTTGCCCGGCAGGATGTCGACGCTGTCGCCGGCGACCACCGTGTCGCCGACCTTCATCCCGACCGGCTGCAGGATGTAGCGCTTCTCGCCGTCGGCGTAGGTGATGAGCGCAATCCGCGCCGATCGGTTCGGGTCGTACTCGATCGTCGACACCTTGCCCGGAATGTTCTTCTTGTCGCGCTTGAAGTCGATGATCCGGTAGAGGCGCTTGTGGCCTCCGCCCCGCCACCACGCCGTCAGCTCGCCGCGGTTGTTCCGGCCGCCCGAGCGATGGAGCGGCTCCGTCAGCGGGCGGTACGGCTCGTTCGTCGTGATGTCATCGAACGTCTGGACCGTCTGGAACCGCGTACCGGGCGACGTCGGGTTGTACTTGCGAATCGGCATAACTGTTTACGCTCCCTGCAGGAATTCGGGCAGTTTCTCGCCTTCCCGCAGCTTCACGTACGCCTTCTTCCAGTCCGCGCGGCGGCCGACGTAGCGACCCTGGCGCCGCATCTTGCCGTGGGCGACCGCGGTACGAACGCTCTCCACCTTCGAGCCGAGCAGCTCCTCGACGGCGCGTTTGATGTCGATCTTGTTCGCGTCTCGCGCCACCTCGAAGACCAGCGTGCGGCCCCCTTCTTCGCGCAGCACGGTGGTCTTTTCGGTAATGACCGGCCGCCGGATGACGTCGGTAATCTTCATGGCTACCCCAGCGCCTCCTGCAGCTTCTCGAGCGCCGCGCGCGTCAGCACCACGCGCCGCGTGTCGATCACGTCGCGCGCGCTCACGCGGTTCGAGGGCAGCAGCCGCACGCCCTCGATGTTGCGCACCGACAGCGTCAGCTTTTCTTCCGGCTTGACGTCGACGAGCAGCGCCTTCCCTTCGACGCCCAGCCGCCGCAGCATCTCCGCCGCCGCCTTGGTCTTGATGTCGGCGACGCTCAGGGCATCGACGACCACGACCTCCTGATCGCGCAGCTTCTGCGCGAGCGCGGCACGCAGCGCGCCCTTCTCGACCTTCTTGGGGAGCTGGTACTCGTAGCTGCGGGGCTGCGGGCCGAACACAGTGCCGCCCTTGCGCCACAGCGGGTTCCGAATCTCGCCGACGCGCGCGCGGCCCGTCCCCTTCTGGCGCCACGGCTTCTTGCCGCTGCCACTGACGAGGGCGCGGTTCTTGGTCGCGTGCGTCCCACGGCGCTCCGCCGCATTCGCCCGGACGACCGACTCGTGGATCAGATCGATCTTCACGCGGCCGCCGAATACCTCGTCCCGCAGCTCGAGCGAGCCGACCTTCTCGTTCTGCTGATTGACTACGTCGACAGTCATGATTGTTCTGCCTACTGCCTACTGCCTACTGCCTACTGCCCACTGCCGACTTACTTCTTGCCCTTCTTCTTCGTGGGCTCGACCTGCGCCACGCGAACCGGCTTGGCCGCGATCGCCTTGCGGATCAGGACGACGCTGTTCGGCCCGCCCGGCACCGCGCCCTCGACGAGGAGCAGGTTGTTGTCCGCGTCCACGCGAATCACCTTCAGATTGCGCACGGTCACCCGGCCATGCCCCATGTGCCCCGCCATCCGCATCCCCTTCACGACGCGCGAGGGGTAGGACGAGGCGCCGATCGAACCCGGGGCGCGGTGGAACATCGAGCCGTGCGTCGCGCGGCCGCCGCGGAAGTGATGGCGCTTGACGACCCCCTGAAAGCCCTTGCCGCGGCTCGTGCCGATCACGTCGACGCGCTCGCCGTCGGCGAAGATGGCGACCGTCACCTGGTCGCCCGCCTTCGGCGTCTCGCCGCCCGCCTTGACGCGAACCTCGCGGCGGATGCGCGTCGGCGGCACCCCAGCCTTCTTGAAGTGCCCGGCGGTCGGCTTGTTCTCCTTGCCCGGCTGCGCATCGACGAACCCGAGCTGGACCGCCTCGTAGCCGTCGCGGTCGGCCGCCTTGACCTGCGCGACGACGCACGGCCCAGCCTTGAGCACGGTGGCGGGATGGACGGTGCCGTCCGCGTCGAACAGCTGCGTCATCCCGACCTTCCTGCCGATGATTCCTGTGACCATCGTCTACTTCCCGTGTTCCTTGCCGAACGCCTTGATCTCGACGTCGACGCCCGCCGGCAGATCCAGCTTCATGAGCGCATCGACGGTCTGCGGCGTCGGCTCAAAGATGTCGATCAGCCGCTTGTGCGTGCGGATCTCGAACTGCTCGCGCGACTTCTTGTCGACGTGCGGCGACCGCAGCACCGTCCACTTGTTCTTCGACGTCGGCAGCGGAATGGGCCCCGCCAGCTGCGCGCCGGTGCGCTTGGCGGTCTCGACGATCTCGCCGGTCGACTGGTCGAGAATTCTTGAGTCGTAGGCCTTGAGCCGGATCCGAATCTTGTCTGAGAACATTGCCATCGTTAGAACCTGTCACACCCCAAAATCCCAGTGACCAAATCCCGAGCGTTGGGTTTGGGGGGTTGGGGCTTGGGATTTACTCAATGATTTCCGTGATGGTGCCCGCGCCGACCGTCCGGCCGCCCTCACGAATGGCGAACCGGCTCCCCTTCTCGATCGCGACCGGCGTAATCAGCTCCGCCGCAATCGTCGTGTTGTCCCCCGGCATCACCATCTCGACGCCCTCGGGCAGATTCAGGCTCCCCGTCACGTCGGTGGTCCGGATGTAGAACTGCGGCCGATACCCGTTGAAGAACGGCGTGTGCCGGCCGCCCTCTTCCTTCGACAGGATGTAGACCTCCGCCTTGAACTTCGTGTGCGGCGTAATCGACCCGGGCTTGGCCAGCACCTGCCCCCGCTCCACGTCCGTCTTCTCCACCCCGCGCAGCAGCACCCCGATGTTGTCCCCCGCCACCCCCTCGTCCAGGAGCTTCCGGAACATCTCGACCCCCGTCACCACCTTCTTCGTCGTCGGCCGGAAGCCCACAATCTCGACCTCCTCCCCGACCTTCACCTTCCCCCGCTCCACCCGCCCCGTCACCACCGTCCCCCGCCCCGAGATCGAGAAGACGTCCTCGATCGGCATCATGAACGGCTTGTCCACCTCGCGCTGCGGCAGCGGCACATAGGTGTCGAGCGCCTCCATCAGCTTCACGATCCCGTCCACCCCGTCCGGCTCCCCCTGCAGCGCCTTGAGCGCGCTGACGCGGACCACCGGCGTGTCGTCCCCCGGGAAGCCGTAGCTCGAGAGCAGCTCCCGCACTTCCAGCTCCACCAGATCCAGCAGCTCCGGGTCGTCCACCGCATCCACCTTGTTGAGCGCCACCACCAGATACGGCACGTTCACCTGCCGCGCCAACAGCACGTGCTCCCGCGTCTGCGGCATCGGGCCGTCGGTCGCACTCACCACCAGGATCGCCCCGTCCATCTGCGCCGCCCCCGTGATCATGTTCTTGATGTAGTCGGCATGCCCCGGGCAGTCGACGTGCGCGTAGTGCCGGTTCGCCGTCGAATACTCGACGTGGCTCGTCGCAATCGTCAGAATCTTCGTCTCGTCCCGCCGCCCCTGCGACTCCGACGCCTTCGCCACCTCGTCGTAGGAGACGAACTTCCCCCACCCGTGGTCCGCCGATACCTTCGTCAGCGCCGCCGTCAGTGTCGTCTTCCCGTGGTCGATGTGCCCGATCGTCCCCACGTTGACGTGCGGCTTCGACCGATCAAATTTCTCTTTCGCCATGTCAGTCGCGCTCGCTCTCGATGACGTCCATCGTTACTGTGGTCCACCTTCGCGCTGAGCGCTTCGGTGGACAACCTTCGCACGGCTTGCCGACCGGAGCCCACGCGCGCGTTGGCAAGCGTGAGCGAAGGTTGGAGCCGATGACCGGGATTGAACCGGTGACCTCGTCCTTACCAAGGACGCGCTCTGCCAACTGAGCTACATCGGCCTTCGCCCTTCCGGCTTCGGCCGACAAGTCGGCCGACCCAATCAGCACCGTTCAACGCGGCAAAGGATGGCTTGCCAACCGTAACTCGCCGACATGATCCATCGGGGAGCGAAGGTTGGAGCGGGAGACGGGGATCGAACCCGCGACCAACAGCTTGGAAGGCTGTGACTCTACCACTGAGTTACTCCCGCCTTCGCGCCTCGCGCGCCTGCCTTCTCGACGCTTCGGCGGGCAAGCCCGCCACGCCGCCATGCCGAGTCTCGCAACCGCTCTGCTTCTCGCCGACCCGTGGCCTGCCAACCGTAGCTCGCGCAGCGAGCGAAGGTTGGTGGGGAGGGGAGGGTTCGAACCTCCGTAGCCACTAGGGCGGCAGATTTACAGTCTGCTGCGATTGACCGCTCCGCCACCTCCCCTGAATGCCGCAACGCCATGAACGGACTCTCGAACTGACGAATCGGCTGTTCGAAATTCGCTGCTGCGTGATGTCGTCAGTTTTGTTTGGAATCCGTGTATTCGACGCTACCCTGAATGACGCGGCGAAGAGACCGGTGGAGCTGGCGGAGGGATTTGAACCCCCGACCGGCTGATTACAAATCAGCTGCTCTACCGGACTGAGCTACGCCAGCCAGACAAAGGGTAGATAATAGCACTTCCCGTGCCAGCGCTACAAGCCGATCCATACCCTTTCCGGTCGCGCCTAACCGCCTGCGCTGCCGCAGTTGCGGTCGTGTTCAGACGCCGGGCCGATGTTTCCCGCACAGCGAGTCAGATGGGAGGCTCCGGCCGCGACGCTGACGCACCGCTTCAAACAGTGTAACGCCCGCGGCCACCGAAACGTTTAGGCTCGCGACATGGCCGCGCATCGGAATGGCGGCCAGCAGGTCGCAGCGCTCCCGCACGAGCCGGCGAAGCCCCGCCCCTTCCGCGCCCAGCACAACCGCCGTCGGCAGCCTGAAATCGACCTGGTCATACGGGGTTGGCGCATCCCCGGCGAGGCCGACGGTCCAGACACCCGCCTCTTTGAGCTCATCCAATGTTCGGGCGATATTGACGACGGTCGCGATGCGGACGTGGGCCACGGCCCCCGCGGACACCTTGGAGGCGACGCCGCCGAGTGCGGCGGACCGCCGGCTCTGCAGGATGACGCCGTCGACGCCGGCGGCATCGGCGGTCCGCAAGATCGCGCCCAGATTATGCGGATCCTCGACGCCGTCCAGAACGACAAGGAGTGGCGGCCCCTTGGCGGCGCGAATGAGCTCGTCGACCGAGTAGTCGCGGGTTGCGTCAACGACGGCAACGACGCCTTGGTGCACGCCCCCGCGCGCGTCGCGGTCCAGGCCGTCCGCCGGCACGCGTCGGACGCGGACGCCACGCTCGCCAGCCAGCGCGAGCACCTCCTGCATCCGCCCGTCCTCGCGTCCCCCGACGCGCAGCTCCCGCACGCGTCCGGCGCGTAGCGCCTCGAGGACGGGATTGATGCCGTAGATGATCACAGCCCTGGAGGAACGAGAAGCGCCAACCTGTCGCGAAAGGCCGCCGCGCGTTCTGCGGCGCCCGGAATTCGACGGATGCCCTCCCCGTCGCCGAGCCGCGCGCCTTGCTCAATTGCCGGCACGGCCGCGTCGAGCTCGAGCCCTTCGGCTTCGCCTGTCAGCGCCAACCGAACTGGATGCAGCAGCGCCTTTCCCTTTTGCCCCGTTCGCTCGCGAAGCCGGGCCACCATCGCGCGAAACGTCTCGCGGTCGAGAAGCGGCGGGCTCGCGGCGAGCTCCTTGGCCAACGCCGCAATCACGTCGCGGGCAGCGTCAGCCTCCGTGCGAATCGCATCGCTCTCCAGGGCGCGCGAAGCGGAAAAGTCGAAGAGGAAGTGCAGCCGGGCCGGCAGCTGCTCCAGCCGGTCCACCGACGCCGCTGCCGGCGCCACCGCCCGCGCCAGAAACGCGAGGGCGTCGGCTGACGGCTCCGACACCCACCCTTCCCGCTGCAGATACGGGACCGCGAGTCGAGCCAGTCGATCCGGCGCCGCAAGCTTGAGATAGTGGCGGTTGACCCACGCCAGCTTCTCGACATCGAACACACCCGCGCTGCGGCCGACGTCTTCCAGCTTGAATCGACGCGCGAGCTCCTCGATCGGCAGCAGCTCTTCGCCGTCGCCAGGAGACCAGCCGAGCAGCGCCAGATAATTTGCCAGCGCCTCCGGCAGATAGCCCCGCGCCCGGAACTCCGCGACCGACGTGGCGCCATGCCGCTTCGACAACACCCCATGGTCCGGACCAAGCACCAGCGACACGTGGGCGAAAACCGGCGGCTGCCAGCCGAACGCCTCGTAGAGCAGCAACTGCCGCGGCGTGTTCGAGATGTGATCCTCGCCGCGGATGACGTGCGTGATTCCCATCAGGGCATCGTCGACGACCACGGCATAGTTGTACGCAGGATTTCCATCGGATCGGACGAGGACCGGGTCGCCGATGACCTCGCTGCTGAACCGGACCTCGCCGCGCACCAGATCGTTGAAGACCACGTCGCGATTTTCAGGGACGCGAAAGCGGATGACCGCCGGCTCACCACGCTCGACGCGGGCGCGCGCATCCGCCTCCGCGATCGCGCGGCAGCGGCCGACGTACCTCGGAGGCTGCCCCTGCCGCAGCGCCGCGTACCGATCCATTTCGAGCTGCTCCGGCGGGCAGAAGCAGCGGTACGCGCGCCCGCGGGACAGCAGCTCGACCGCGTGCGCGCGGTAGATGTGAAGGCGCTCCGACTGCCGATACGGACCACGGTCGCCCCCCGTGTCGATCCCCTCGTCCCACTCGAGGCCGAGCCAGCGCAGATCCTCGAGAATGGCGCGCTCCGACTCGAGCGTCGACCGTTCGACATCCGTATCCTCGATGCGCAGGATGAACGTGCCGCCCGAGCCGCGCGCGAGCAGCCAGTTGAAGAGCGCCGTCCGCGCGTTGCCGACGTGGAGCTGACCGGTAGGACTCGGGGCGAAGCGGACTCTCATCCGTAACTCAAAACTTCAACTCAACACTCACCATTCAAATCAGCGGCGTCCGGACAACAGGGCGACCGCATGCACCGCGATCGATTCGCCCGCGCCGATCGATCCGACACCTTCGTTCGTCTTTCCCTTGATGCCGACCTGTCCGTCGGCGACCCGCATCGCTCGCGCCAGGTGGGCGCGCATCGTGTCGACATAGGGTGCCAGCTTTGGACGCTCCGCGATGATGACCACGTCGACATTGACAACCGTGAAACCGGCCGCCTCGACGATCTCGACGGCGCGCGCCAGCAGCGCCAGGCTGTCGGCGTCCTTCCAGCGGGGGTCCGTATCGGGAAAATGCCGGCCAATGTCGCCAGCAGCCGCCGCGCCCAGGAGCGCGTCGGTGACAGCGTGGCAGACCGCATCCGCATCGGAATGGCCGGCCAGTCCTTTCTCGAACGGAATGACGACGCCGCCGAGAATCAGCCGGCGGCCGTCCACGAGACGGTGCAGGTCATAACCGGTGCCGATGCGAATGAGCGACGCCCCGGCGGGTCCGCCGCCGAGCAGCCGCTCGGCCAGCTCCAAATCATCGGCGGTGGTGATCTTCACGTTGCGCGGATCGCCATCGACGAGGCGGACCGGATGGCCGATTCGCTCCACCAACGCGGCCTCATCGGTCGCCTCTGCCTCCCGGTCGGCGCGCAAGAGCGCCTCGCGCAGCACGGCGGTGCGAAACGCCTGCGGCGTCTGTGCCAGGAAGATCTCACCGCGCGGCACCGTGCCGACAACCAGGCGCTGATAGTTTCCTCGCTTCACCGTGTCGGTCGCCGGAAGCGCCGCGATCGCCGCGCCATCGCTCGCGGCGGCCTCGACCGTCCGCGCAATCAGGTCGTCGCTGACCAGCGGCCGCGCCGCGTCGTGCACCACGACGATCTCGGTCTGCGCAGGCACGCGCGCGAACGCGCGGGCAACCGAGTCCTGCCGCCGCGCGCCGCCGTCGACGAGGGTCAGCCGCTTCGCGCTCGCACGAAGGTACTCGGGGGGGTTCGCCGTCAGCTCCGGAGGGAGCGCCACGATGACGCCGGCAATCTGTGGATGACGCACGAAGGCCTCGACGCTGTGCTGCAGGATTGGCCGACCGGCAAGCGGCAGGAGCTGCTTCGGGCGCGCATCGCCGAACCGCGCGCCGCGGCCCCCCGCGGCGATGATCGCGGTTACATGCACGGCCCAACTCCGAAAGTCCCGACTCCCAACTCCCAAATGGTAATCGCAGCTTGGGAGTTGTGGAGTTGGGAGTTGCGAGTTTGACAAGATTTCGTCATGTTGCCGTCGCCTCCAGGACAACTCGTCGACGTCGGCACCCATCGGCTGCACCTCCGCTGTGCCGGTGAGGGGACTCCCCCGGTCGTGTTCGATGCCGCGCTCGGCGCGTCGTCACTCAGCTGGAGCCTCGTGTTCCCGGGCGTCGCCACCATCACCCGCGCGTGCGCGTACGATCGGGCCGGGTTTGGGTGGAGCGACCGCGGCCCCCTGCCGCGAACAGCCGCGCAGATCGCGGACGAGCTGTACGCGCTGCTCGAACGCGCCGACGTGGCGCGTCCGTCCGTCCTCGTTGGGCATTCGTTCGGCGGGCTCGTGATGCGCCTGCTGGCCGCCCGACATCCGGACGCGGCCGCGGCGCTCGTCCTGCTCGAACCCGCACACCCGGAAGACTGGACACAGCCGTCCGAGGAGCAGCAGCGGTTGATCGCACGCGGCGCGCGGCTCTGCCGTCACGGCACCGTGGCGGCGCGGCTCGGCGTCGCACGGGTCGTCTCGACGCTCGTCGGCACCGGCGCCCTCAACGCCGCCCGCGCGATCGTGAAAGTGGTGAGCCGCGGCGGTCTCCGCCGCGAGGATGAGGGAATCCTGGCGCCGGTGTCGAAGCTGCCGCCGGAGGCGCGTGCCGTGCTCCGGCACATGTGGACCGAGCCGCGCTTCTTCGAGGCGCTGGGCAGTCAGATCGCATCGATTTGCGAAAGCGCGGCGCAGGTCGCGCGGGAGGCGCCGCCGGATTACGGCGACCTGCCGCTCGTCGTGCTCACCGCGGCCGGCGCCAGCAACGAACGGATGCAGGCCGATGCCGCGCTCGCACGGCGCTCCCGCCGCGGCCGCCACATCATCGTGGCCGGCAGCGGGCACTGGCTGCCGCTCGATGCACCCGCGAAGGTGACGGACGCTATCGTGGCTCTGGTGCAGGAACTGCGCGGCCGCCCGTGAACGCCTGCATGCGCTCGGCCGTCGCGGCAAGCACGCGATCGAGCCGCCGCTGGTCGATCTCGATCGGCGCGAACACCACCACCAGCGCACGCCGCGTCGCCGTCGTCACCATCGTCCGGGCGGAGTCGGACGTGGGATTGCCGAACGGACCGGCGCGATCGGCCAGTGTAATTCGGCCGCCCACGTGGACGTCGTCCTTCCGAATCCCTGCGTATGACTCGCCTTCGCGACCGATCCGCAGAACGACATCGCCGTCGATGCGATCGGCATCGTACAGGCCGTACGGCAGCTGGAATTCCAGCGAGCACCAGTTGCAGACGTCGACCATCGAGTTGATGCGCGGCAGCGGCTCGCCCCTGCGCACGCGGCGCAGCAGTGCCTCCGAGGAGGGACGGCGCTTGGTCGGATCGATGCCGACCCGCTTGTACATCGTGCGGACGGCGGCGATCTCCTCCGGCGGACGTACGCGCACGGCCTCTTCCGCGGCGGCCAACGGTCCGTCGAGACGCGCGTCGCCCTCGGTGACCGTGGCGCCCTCGAGCCACAGTACGCCGGGACGGACGATTCCCGCGAGCTCAGGTGCGACTGTGAACGCCGACATCGGATTCAGCCTCGGGCGCGATGATCTGCCGCACGCGCTCGCCGAATGCCTTCGGGTCGGTCCCCGCGAGCGCCGAGGTGTCGATCGGCTCGTGCACCACGAGCCGTACACACCCAGGATACGTGGCCAGCCGTCCCTTCAGCATCACGTGCCGGCTGCCGACGATCGACAGCGGGACGATCGGCAGGCCGGCCTCGAGCGCGAGGAGAAAGCCGCCCCCCTTGAACCGCGCGACGCGACCGTCGCGACTGCGCGTCCCCTCGGGAAAGACAATGAGCGACAGCCCCTTCGCGGTGAGCGACGAAGCCCACCCGAAAATCGCCCCGCGCGCCGGCCGCGCGCGATTGACGAGCATGTGACCCGTTCGCCGCAGGTGCCAGCCGAGAAACGGAAACCGGCCGAGCGACTCCTTCGCGATGATGCGGAGCTGAAACGGCAGCGACCAGAACAGGATGGGAATGTCGTAGATGCTCTGGTGATTCGCGACGAATACATACGTGCGTCCTGGCACGAGACGCTCCAGCCCCTGCACGTCGACGTCGACGCCGGTCGTCCGCAGAATCAGGAGCGACCACCTCCGCGCGCACCAGTGCGCGAAGTAGCCGCGCTTCTCGAGAAGGCTGGATCCGATCGACAGCGTGCCGAGGACGATCGTGTACAGGCTGATGGCGGGGATCAGAAAGAAAACGGTCCGCCACCAGTGATAAGAGGGAAAAGACAAGATAATCGACGCGGCGGCTGAAGCCGCCGCGCTACATGGACCTGTAGAGCGCAGGCTTCAGCCTGCGCGAAATCATTTCCCCGCTGCAGCCGCCGCCGACGGCGGGATCTGCGGCCGTGGCCGGCCGTCGGCCACGGCCGCCGCAGGCGGCGTCACGACCTGACTGGCCGCGGCGGCGTCGATGTAACGCCCGAAGATCATCTTGCCCGCCGTGGTCTGCAGCACGCTCGTCACCACGACGTCGATCGTCTTGCCAATCAGCTTCCGCGCGTTGTCGACCACGACCATCGTCCCGTCGTCGAGATACGCGACGCCCTGGTTGTACTCCTTGCCTTCCTTGAGGATGAACACCTTCATCAGCTCGCCGGGAAGCACCACCGGCTTGAGCGAGTTCGCCAGTTCGTTGATGTTCAGCACCTCGACGCCGCGGAGCTGCGCCACCTTGTTCAGATTGAAGTCGTTCGTGACGATCTTTCCCTGGAGCGTCCGCGCCAGCTCGATGAGCTTCAGATCGACCTCGCGGATGTCCGGGAAATCCATGTCGGACACCGTCACATCGAGCCCCGACATCTTCTGGATCTTCTGCAGGATGTCGAGGCCGCGGCGCCCGCGGTTCCGCTTCATGGAGTCGGACGAGTCGGCGACGAGCTGCAGCTCCTTGAGCACGAACTGCGGGATGACCAGCGTCCCGTCCATGAACCCGGTCTCGCAGATATCGGCGATGCGGCCGTCGATGATGACGCTCGTGTCGAGCACCTTGTAGCGCCGGCGCGGGCCGGCCGACCGGAACAGACTGATCAGGTTCGCCGGCTCGAGCCACTCGCCACGCCGCGCGCCCATGACGAGGCCGAGGTACGGCAAGGCGAGGAGGATGAGGCTGTGCAGGAAGACGACCCGGCCGTCATCCAGGTTGGCCCAGTACAAGGCGTCACCCAGCACCTTGGCGGCTCCGAGGCCTACAGCGCCGCCCAGCATCGCGCCGAGCATGTGCGGCACCGAGGTGTTCCGGAGGCGAATCTCGAGGATGACGATCAGCGCGCCGAGGACCACGCCGAACACGATGTTGGGCAGCGCCCCGGCGCCGGCCACAGGCTGGATCTGAAAGGCCGAATAGCCGACGGCAGCGACGAACAGCGTGCGCGCAATGATGAACCAAGCCATGACGTCCCCCCCGGGCAACGTGATGAATGGAGGAACCTTAGAACTGCGCGCGCAGAAAATCAAGTGATGAGCGAATCGAGCGCTTCGCCGACCGTGCGCACCCCGACCAGATCGAGGTTGCCCGCAAGTAGGACCGGATCGGCCGGATCGAGATTGGCCGACGGCATCACGATGCGGGTGAATCCCATCTGCGCGGCCTCGCGCACGCGGAGCGCAGCCTGCGGGATGCCCCGGACCTCGCCCGAGAGCCCGACCTCACCGAAGACGGCGGTCGCCGGCGCGAGGCTCCGATTGCGGACGCTCGACGCGATCGCCGCGACGACGCTCAGGTCCGCGGCGGGCTCCTCGACGGTCATCCCTCCCGCGATATTCACATAGACATCGTCGCCGGCCAGGTTCACCCCGGCGCGCTTTTCGAGCACCGCCAGCAGCAGCGATACGCGGTTCTGATCGAGGCCGACCGCCATCCGCCGCGCGTTGCCGTATGTGCTGGTGCTGACGAGCGCCTGCACCTCCACCAGAATCGGACGAGAACCTTCGACGCAGCACAGGACGGCGGAGCCGGGGGTCCCCGACGCGCGTTCGGAGAGGAACAGCTTCGACGGATTCGCGACGGGCCGCAGCCCCGTGCCCGTCATCTCGAACACGCCCAGCTCGCTGACGGCGCCGAACCGGTTCTTCACGGCGCGGACGACGCGATGCGCGTGATGCCGCTCGCCTTCGAAGTAGAGCACCGTGTCGACCACATGCTCGAGCACCTTCGGACCGGCAAGGCTGCCGTCCTTGGTGACGTGACCGACGAGGACCGTCGGAATGTTCTGTCCCTTGGCCGCGAACAGAAACTGCGTGGCCGCCTCGCGGACCTGCCCGATGCTGCCGGGCGCCGACTGGAACTTGATCGAGAAGACGGTCTGCACCGAGTCGACGACGACGAGCGCCGGCTTCAGGCGGGCGACCTCCTCGAGGATCCGTTCGATGCACGTCTCCGACAGCAGATACAGCGGCGCATCGCCGATGCCGAGCCGATCGCCGCGGCTCTTGATCTGGTGCTCCGACTCCTCGCCCGAGGCGTAGAGCACCGGGCCGACGGCCCGCGCGAAGTGGGCGGCCGCCTGCAGCAGCAGCGTCGACTTGCCGATGCCCGGCTCGCCGCCGAGCAGCACGAGCGACCCTGGCACGACGCCGCCGCCGAGCACGCGATCGAACTCGTCGATGCCGGTCGACAGGCGTACGGCGTGAGCGATGTCGACATCCGCGTACAGGCGTGCCGACCCGCCCGCTCCAAGCTGCGTGTAGCGGTTGGCCCCCCCGCCCGGCGCGACGGCCGGCTCGACGGGCCTCTCCTCCACGAGCGAGTTCCACGCGCCACACTCGCCGCAGCGGCCCATCCACTTGGGCGCCTGCGCGCCGCACTCCTGGCAGACGAACACGACTCGCTGTGTCTTCATGCACGCTCGCCTGTCAAATCCCAAACCCCAATGACCAAATCCCAACTCTTCCGGCGTGGGATCTGCGATTTGGGTTTTCGGTATTTAGACGTATTGTCGCTCGATCCGCGCGCCGATTCGGCAGACGATCTCGTACGGGATGGTGCCGATCGCCGCCGCCATCTCGCGCACGTCGATCTGCTGCCACGACTCGCTTCCCTGCCGCCCGATGATCACCGCCTCGTCGCCCGGGGACACGTCCTCCAGGTGCGTGACGTCGACGGTCATCATGTCCATCGAGACGGCGCCCACGATCGGGACGCGGCGGCCGCGAATGAGCACGTGGCCGCCGCGCTCCAGACGCAGGTCGAGACCGTCGGCATACCCGGCGGGAACGACCGCGATTGTGCGCGGCTCGGCGGCTGTGAAGCGGGCGCCGTACCCGACCGCCTCGCCGGGGCGCAGCCCTTTGACCGAGACGACGCGGCTCGTGAGCGACATGACGGGCTGCAGAGGAATCGTTGACGCGAGCGGCGGCGGCACGATGCCGTAGAGAAGCAACCCGGGCCGGACGATGTCGTACCAGACGCGCGAGTCGCGCAGCACCGCCGCGCTGTTGGCGGCATGCCGCAGGACGCGCGCGTCGATGCGGGTCAGGGCCTGCTCGAATCGGGTGCGCTGTTCCTCGAACAGGCTGTGCCCCGGTACGTCCGCGGTGGCGAAGTGGGTGTAGACCGCCTCGAGACGCAGGTTCGGGCTGGCACGCAGCGTCGGCAGCGTGCGGCCGAGATTGTCGTGGCGGAATCCGAGGCGATGCATCCCGGTGTCGATCTTGAGGTGGTAGCCGCAGGCGACGCCGCGCCGCGCCGCGGCTGCCTGCACCGCGCGCGCGGCTGAGGGCGTCGAGATCGTGGGCGTCAGGGAATAGTCGAACAATCCGTCGAGATCGCTCACGCTGAGCGCGCCGAAGATGAGAATCGGCCGCGTAACACCCGCGCGCCGCAGCACAATCCCCTCCTCGATATCCGCACAGGCGAACATCGTCGCGCCCGCCTCCTCGAGGGCGAGCCCGACGCGCTCGGAGCCGTGGCCGTAGGCGTTGGCTTTGAGGACGGCGATCACGTCCGGGGTGCGCTGTGCGACGGTTCGATGACGCGCAGGCGCGTCCGAGGGGGCGAGGATGCCGGGTTCGCTTGCGGCCTTCAGAAAGTCGCGAATGGCGCGGAAGTTCGACTTGAGCGCCGTCAGGTCGACCCGCGCGACCGTACTGCGGATCACGCGCCCTGCGCGAGGTTGGCGAACCTCGTCTGCTCGCGGAGAAACGCGAGCCGCACGACGCCGGTCGGGCCGTTGCGCTGCTTGGCGACGATCAGCTCCGCCGTCCCCGCGTCGGGATGATTCGGGTCGCGGTTGTAGGCATCCTCGCGGTAGATCATGATGACGACGTCCGCATCCTGCTCGAGCGCGCCCGATTCACGCAGATCGGAGAGCTGCGGCCGGTGGTCGGAGCGCGATTCAGGCGCGCGGCTCAGCTGCGACAGTACGAGGATCGGGATGTTCAGCTCCTTCGCCAGACCCTTGAGCGAGCGGGAAATGGAGGCGAGCTCCAGCGTGCGGTTCTCGTACCGCCCGCGCGCGCTCATCAACTGGATGTAGTCGACGACGATCAGGCTCAGACCGCGCTGCTCGGCCTGCAGCCGGCGCGCCTTCGCGCGCATCTCGAGCACGCCGATGTTCGCCGTGTCGTCGATGTACAGCCGCATGGCGTTCAGCACCTCGAGCGCGTGCGAGATGCGGCCGTAGTCTTTCTGCCCGATGGCGCCGCTCATGAGGCGATGGCTGTCGATCTGCGCTTCGGAGGTCAGCAGCCGCAGAAAAAGCGACTCTTTCGACATTTCCAGGCTGAACACGCCGACCGTGTGTTCCGGCTGCAGCGCCACGTACTGCGCGATGTTCAGCGCCAGGCTCGTCTTCCCCATCGACGGCCGCGCCGCGATGATCACCAGGTCGCCACCCTGGAACCCGCGGGTCATCGCATCGAGATCGACGAACCCGCTCGGCACGCCGGTGATCAGGCGCTTCTGTTCGAAGAGCTGCTCGATCTTCGGGTAGCTCTCTCTGACCAGATCGCTCATCGGCACGAAGCCCGCCTTCAGTCGGTCTTCGGCGACCGAGAAGATCGCGCTCTCGGCCTCGTCGAGAATCAGGTCGGACTCCTGCTCGGCCCCGTAGGCGTTGGTCAGAATCCTGTTCGCCGCGAAGATCAGATTCCGCAGCGTCGCCTTTTCCTTGACGATGCGCGCGTAGTACTCGACGTTGGTGGCACGCGGCACGCCGTCGGCGAGTGACGCGACGTAGGCGGGCCCGCCCACCTCGTCGAGCTCCGCGTTGCGCGCGAGCACCTCCTTCAGTGTGACGAAGTCGATCGCCTGGCCGCGCTCGTTCAGCTCGACCATCCGGTTGAAGATGCGGCGGTGCGCCTCGCGGTAGAAGTCTCCCGCGTCGATCACCTGCGCGGCGAGGTTGAACGCGTCGTTGTGGATCAGGATGGCGCCGAGGACCGACCGCTCCGCTTCGAGATTGTGCGGCAGGCTTCGCTCTGCCGCGGCAACAACGGTATCAGCCATGGAGGATGAACGAGGGAGGCGTGACGCGAAGCGAAGTGTAGCATGTGATAGGCTCCGCGCGACCGTGAATCCGGTGACCTCCGCCGTCACGCTGCCGTGGTATCGCACCATTTCGAGCGAGCAGTGGCGCGTGCTCGCCGCTGCGAAATTAGGGTGGATGCTCGACGCCATGGACTTCATGCTCGTTAGAGTCCCAGCACGTGGTGGAAATTCAGTAAGGCCGCCCGAGTAGACAGCGGAGTCGGCCATCGCGCATCTTCCGTGAGTTCTCTCTAGCCGGAG
>Ga0209172_10001560_pt1 | contig 47420 bp, 36 predicted proteins | sample LarsenN4metaG_FD_184113 | JGI IMG/M metagenome (GOLD analysis project Ga0209172, IMG submission 184113) | Hot spring sediment bacterial and archeal communities from British Columbia, Canada, to study Microbial Dark Matter (Phase II) - Larsen... ... | reverse complement strand
GTTTTGATCCACTCCTCCAATTTGGTGGAGCGTTTCTTTAGAGAATTTCGGGCCAAGTCTGATGAAATTGGCTCCTTTCCCAACGAGGATAGTTGTTTAACGATTTTTTACCTGGTTATGGTTCGCGGCCATACCAACCATCAACGGCTTATTTTTGCGAAAACTTAAAGACATTAACCAAAATACAGATTTTAACAAGGTATGGAAAGACGAAACATGTTGATGAAAGAGCCAATTCCGTTAGAACGTCTCTTTGTTTGTCCAAAATGTAAGGCTCCTCTCCGAAAACTTGAGCAAGCCTATGAATGTCAAACTTGTCATTCACAATATCCCACCGTGCAAGGTGTGCCTGTATTCATTACCGGACAAGTGGCCTCTGATAAGATGAACGAATTTTGGGACAAAGGTTGGCAAAACCGGGTTGAGGCAGGTGATCATCAATTTTTGAAAGAGGATAGTCAACTTTTACGGGCTAAATTATTAGAAAATGTGCAGATCTTAAAAGCAGAAAATCATCCCATCATCGAAACCGACTTAACTGATGGCAAAATAATCTTGAATATTGGGTGTGGGACAGGTGAAGCCCCCTTATTTATAGTACAAGGGGCCATCAATTATATTGGGCTTGATTATAGTTTTAATGCAGCCAAATATAGCTATGACGCGATTAAAAAATTAGGAGGTACAGGTATTACTGCCCAGGCTAATGCGGAAGCCCTACCTATAGAAGACAATTCGATTGACCTCGTCTATTCGAATGGTGTATTACATCATACACCCGAAACCATAAATGCGTTAGACGAGGTTTACCGAGTTTTGAAACCCGGCGGCAAAGCAATTATTGGCCTATATAACACCTATAGCCCACTTTTTTTATGGGAGCGATTTAAAGGTACTATCACCCGCTATAAGTATAAAAATTGGTATGAACGCAGCGAACGGGCCTGGCAAACAGGACAATTGACTAATCCGTGGACTAAAACTTATTCAAAACGTGAATTAAAAAGCATATTTTCAAAATATCAAACTTCTGAGCTTAATTTTCGAAAGAATGGCTTTTTGTGGGCTAATACTATCCCCCGATTAGGACGACTTTTAGATGACACCGGGTTTGGGCAATGTTGGGCAAGATATTTTGCCCCAAAATTCGGTTCTATGTGGGTTATTACCTTTACCGCTAATAAATTTCCCTAAATCGGTAAACCATCACTGAAGCAATGAGTTTGATTAAACCTGTAGGCATCACTTTATTTGGGGAGACATCCCAAGCAAGAGATTAATAGTGGAACCGGTGGAGGCGATTGATGTGTGGTATTTTTGGTTACACCGGCACAACTGAATTTTCCGGCTTACTTATGCAAATGGGGGATATTTCAATCCACCGCGGGCCTGACGATGCCGGTTACTATATCAATGACTCTGGCCAAATTCAATTTGGGTTGCGGCGCTTGAGCATCATTGACCTGGCCGGTGGCCACCAGCCAATTGCTAACGAGGATGAAACCATCTGGTTGGCCTGTAACGGCGAAATATATAATTACCTGGAATTGCGGGCAGACCTCCTCAACAAGGGTCATCAGTTTAGAAGTCATAGCGATGTGGAGGTTTTAGTCCACTTATATGAAGAATATGGATTAGAATTTCTGACTGAGGTGAACGGGATGTTTGGGCTGGTTCTATTTGATGCCAGAATAAATCGTCTTATTTTGGCTCGAGATCGTCTGGGAATCAAACCAATCTATTATGCCTGGAATGGCAAACAGCTTGCCTTTGCCTCAGAGATAAAACCCATTTTACTATGCCCTTGGGTATCGCGTACCCTTGATTGGCAAGCTATTAGCGCATATTTGCATTTATTCTATGTACCCTCCCCTCGTACCGGCTTTGAAAAGGTTAGAAAGTTGGAGTCCGGAACGATGGCTATTTTAGAAGGTGGTCACCTACAGATTCACCCATACTGGCAACTCGAATCCTTTTTAGATAATCCCGGCAAGGCTTATTTATCTTTTGAAGATGCATCCGCTCATCTCTGTGAACTCTTAAAAGATGCTTGCCGCTTACAACTCCGTAGCGATGTACCAATTGGGGCTTTTTTAAGTGGAGGGGTAGATTCCAGTGCTATCGTAGCTCTAACCAATGCCCACGAAAAACTGAATATGGATACCTTCACCGTATCCTGGAAAAATGCCCCCGAAAAAATGGATGAAAGAATCTTTGCCAAAAGTGTAGCAGAAATGTATGGCTGCACTTATCGCGAAACCTCCCTCTCATTTGAGGATTTTGACCGTTTATTGCCGCTGTTGGTTTGGCATTTAGAAGAACCCAATGCTGACGGCGCTTATGTACCTACCTATATTATTTCTCGCTTTGCCCGAGAAAAAGCCAAAGTCATTTTGACAGGAGCCGGGGGTGATGAATTGTTCGCCGGATACAGGTGGTATCAATTTAACCCACTTTCTATCCAGCGACTTATTAGACCGCATTTGTGGTTAGAAAAAACCCGCATCTATCGGGTGAGATCGTTTAATTTTCCCTGGCAAATTGTTTTTCCTTATTACCAAGCCGATGCAGCGGATGATTTCTTACGTGAATATCAAAAAATGTCATCAAATGACGCCCTAAATAATGAAATGGCTGGCGATTTGAAGACCTGGCTCCAAGATGATGTCCTTTTATTAACTGATAAAATGAGTATGGCGGCCTCATTAGAGGCGCGAGTACCCTTATTAGACCACAGAATTGTAGAATTTGTGGCTGGCTTACCTTCTACCTATAAATTAAACAAGACAGATACAAAGGTTATCTTTAAACAAGCCATTGGCCAATATTTACCCCATGATATTTTGCAACGTCGCAAAGATGGGTTTGGTGCACCCATTAATTCCTGGATGAAAGGTTCTTTCAAAACCACTTGCCTGAGGTTATTGACTCAAGGAGAATTGATAAAACAGGGAATAATAGATGAAACATCCTTAACTCGATTAATTTACCTTTCCCGGCTTCGCCAAAATTGGGGTTGGGCTATTTGGGTGTTATTGAACCTGGAACTTTGGCTACGCTTTGTAGTTCAACCTTCAGCGCGTCCAGACGATTTTCGTTTAAGCGAGATGTAACCTCCCCAGGTGACAATGAATTTGAGTAACCCGAACTATGACAAGATTAATGAACTTAAATATTATTTTAAGTTCTGTCTACAACGACCTTCCGCCTGGCCTCAATTGGTTAACTATATTTTAAAGCGGTACTTACGGCTGAGAGGACGATTATTCCACCTATTAAGTCATAAAAATCGGCTCTATAATTATCCCCTTGAAATTCGTAAAGAAGTTCAAAAGATCGCGCCCGGCTTTTGCCTAACTGATAATTGGATTGACCAATTACCATCTACGGGATGGGCGCCAGCTCAAGGACCAAGTTTGCAAGACTGGTCTATTCCCCTGGCTACTTATTCGTTGCCGTTCGACCAATTAAATTGGTTTAAGGATGAACCAGATCAGGAGGACACTTTTGCCTCACATCGCTTCATTTGGTTACTGCGCTGGTTATCTCTTAACCCATCTAAAGAATATTTAGCTATCGCAGACGCCACTTTACAAGATTGGATCGAGCAGATTGGTCCACAAAAACACCTTCCCGCTTGGGAAACCTATTCAGCTTCGGAACGTGTGGTAAACTGGCTGCTGTATCTATGTGCCACAAAAAATTATCGTAATCTCAATGCCCAAATTGCTCAGACTATCGCGATTTCATTACAGGAACACTTGTTTTACATTACCCAGCAGCTTGAATACTATGATAATTTTTATAACAATCACATCCTCAATAATGCTCGGTCATTGTACATAGGAGGTCGCCTGTTACAGCTTCCCCTGATAGCTAATGTGGGGAGAATAATATTTCAAAAGCATATCCGGGAAATGATTGACGAAAAAGGGGCACTATTGGAGGATTCTTCTCATTACCAACTCTTATTGACGCGCACCTTCATTGAAGTACTATGGGCCGCCCAAGTAACCGGAGATAAAGATTTTGCCCATGTTCTCGAACCGATTGTCCAGGCTATGACCAATTGTTGCTTATACCTGGGCAAGGGACTTTCTGACCTAAGGGACCATTTTCCCCGTGTAGGTGATGTATCGCCAGATGCTCCTACTTTATGGTTTTATCCTGATATTCGGTTTAGTCAAAAAGGAACTTGGTGGGGAATTTGGGATGTTGAAACAATGTCCTCATTAATCAAAGGGACTACTGCCACAAACGAGGGGTCTGAGACAGCCTCGACAGAATGGCGTTGGCTTTCGACTACTGATAACAACTTTAGAGTTTTTGTTCATACTCCACAGAATCTAAAAACATATCCCCGCGGGCACGGCCATTTAGATTTTGGTGGTTTTCTTCTTTATGATGAGAGCAGCCCGATTTTGGTTGATCGCGGACGCAGTTCCTACAAACCTGAGCGTTTGGGTCTTTATGGTATTTCCGCCAGAGCGCACAACACTGCGATGATTAATGGTTTGCCTCTTGTGCCCAGTTGTATCGGCCCCTTTGTGCTTTATAAAGAATATTTAAATAAGAGCACTATCAAAATAGATATTGAAGACGGTTCGCCGCAGCTTTCATGGTATACTAAAGCAGTTAATCGCCTGGGAAGATCTTTGAGTTGGGAACGTAATTTATCTTTTCACTCCGGCGAGCTAGAAATCGAGGATATAGTATCTAATCCAAACCAGATAGCTCTGATAATTAATTCTCATCTACACTGGGCCCCGGAATTCTTAATACCTACTTCGCCTCTTTATGAGGCGGAAGCACGGAATAGTTTTGTGATTGAAAGGCCCCCCAAAAAATATATCCTAAAAATTGAATGTTCAGAAACCAACTATCAGCTTGATTGGTTTAAGGGTAGCTTCACCGACCTGCATGGGTGGCACTTTTCGGAATACGGACACAAAATTCCAGCTTTGACGTTACAAATATCTATTCAAACTAGCCAAAAATGTACGCTAAAGTTTAATATATGTCCGTTATGAAAAAAGTACTTTGGGTCACTTCTGAGTTCCCTCCCCAAGTTAATGTAGCTGCCATTCGTAACGTTAAGTTTCTTAAATATTTACCCCAATTTAATTGGGGAGCTGTGGTTATTTGTCCTAAAGAGACGGCTAAACATGATGAAACAAGTGAAAAACTACTAAGGCAGTTAAGCGCATCAATCACCATCTTAGCTTCAGTTTCAAACCCATTCCGCTCTTTGGAAAACAAAAAAATACATCTGGCCTACTTAATAAACAATATGATGCCACCCGATGGTCATAATTTATGGGTATTTCCCGTTCTTTTTAATATAGGGCCCAAGATTGTAGAACATAAACCTCATCTGGTGTATACCACGTGCAGTCCATTTAGTCTTAACCTCATCGGCGCCTGGGTAAAGTATAAATATCAGCTCCCCTGGGTAACCGATTTTAGGGACCTGTGGACCCTTAACCCGCTACTCAAACGGCTTATGACACCTTATTATCGCCTGTTATCTGAGGTTCTTGAACGATTTTATCTCAAATATTGCGATGCCCTTATCGTCAATACAAAGAATAGCCAAATCAGGATGATAGAAAAGTATCCGTGGTTGAATAATAAAATTTGGGTCATTCCCAATGGCTTTGATCCCGAAGATATTCAAGTAAATAATGAAAGTAGAGTGATTCCGAATTCTTTCTTCTACGGCGGTAGCATTTACAATAAATATTCTCCCCTCCCCCTGCTACAGTTGCTGTCAAAGTTCCTGAATAAGACTTATTCCGATAGCTCTTGGGAATTACACTATGCCGGTAATGCTAATGACATGTTTGCTAATCTAGTTCGGCAAGCGGGAATTCGGGTAAAATGTGAAACACATGGCTACCTTGATCCAACAAGCTATAACCAATTTATTCAACAAATGAAGTTTGTCCTATTTTGTATGCCCAACAACCTCGATGCCAAATCGTGGATTCCGGCTAGACTTTATGATTACATAGGCAATAAAAGTCGAATTATATCCCTTATTTCCCGTGATAGTGAGGTGGCTAACATTTTAGAACAATATGGTAATTGTCTAACCATTTTTTATGACGAGCCAATTGATATTCAGTGCAATAAGCTTCATCAATATTTCACCGAGTTAGAGCATGAAAAACAAGTAAATAAAAAAATCATTGATGGCTTTAGCAGAAAACTTCTTACCAGCCAACTAGCTCAAATATTTGACCAACTCACCTAAAAAGGTGAGGCTAAGATCAAATACTTTTCAAATAACGTAGTTTAGCCCCTTGTGGGCGGGCACAAGGCCCTATGCTACGGCCTTATTTGAAATGTATTGGAGCTAAGATTATGCCTTCAAAAATCTATAGACTTTTCTATGGCCCGAATTTTGATCACCGGCATCACCGGCTTTACCGGCATTCATCTAGCTAGCCATCTTCTCACTCAGGGGGCGCAAGTTTTTGGTTTTAGCCGTACAGTTACGGAATTACCCCCGGCGCTGGCTAAACAAATCGGCCTCTATTCCGGCGACATTCGTGACCAGGCCACGCTTGAAAAAGTGTTGGTTGAAGCGCAACCAGATATCATTTATCATCTGGCCGGGCTGCTAAAATCGGCCAAAGTTGAAGATTTTTTCCAGATAAATGTCCTGGGGACGGTCGCCTTGTTTGAAGCCATTATCGCCGTAGGGCAGACACCCACAGTGCTGGTAAGCAGTTCCAGCGCCGTTTATGGTAAAGGCGCGGGGGGGCGGCCCATCACCGAGCAGTTTCAACTCCGGCCTATAACCCATTATGGGGTTAGCAAAGTGGCTCAAGAGGCAGTCGTCCAGCGATATTATCTAACCCACCGCCTCCCCATTGTCAGGAGCCGCGCCTTTAATCTGCTGGGGCCAGGCCAACCTTTAACCCTGGCCTGCTCGGCCTTTGCCCGCCAAATTGCCCTGGCCGAGCAATCCGGCGCAGGGGGGGAAATTGTCACCGGCAATTTGAGCGCCCGGCGCGATTTTACAGATGTGCGGGATGCCGTTCAAGCCTATGAACTGATTACGCAACAAGGGAAAGCGGGCGATGTTTACAACGTCTGTTCCCAACAGGCCATTTCAACCCAGGTCTGTCTGGAAATGTTAATTCAAATGGCCTGCACACCGGTGAAGGTTACGCAGGACCCAACGCAGGCACAAGCCAATGATGTCCCGCTGCAAATCGGCAGCGCCGAGAAACTCTTTCAACGGACAGGTTGGCGAGCTAAAATAACGCTGCAACAATCTCTGGCCGATCTGCTCGATGATTGGCGGCAAAAAGTAAAATCTTAAATTTCAGGTAATTACTCAGCCCTCATGTCATTTCGAGGCTGAAAGCCGAGAAATCTTTAAGACCGTTGTCTGCAAACCACGGATTAGGAGATTTCTCCCTTCGGTCGAAATGACATGCCTGAGCAGTTACAATTTCAGGATAAATCCATGAACTGGCAAGGGAAAGAAGTTTTAGTCACCGGCGCAGGCGGTTTTATCGCCAGCCATCTCACCGAGCGGTTGGTTGAGGAAGGCGCGCATGTGCGCGCTTTTGTGCGTTACAATTCGCGGGGCGAGGCCGGCTTGTTGCGCCTGCTCCCCTCTGATATTTACGCCCACCTGCAAATTATCGCCGGCGACTTGCGCGATGTCGAAGCCGTGCGGGCAGCTGTGCGGGGCACGGACACCGTTTTTCACCTGGGGGCGCTCATTGCCATTCCCTATTCCTATCTTCACCCCCGTGAGGTGGTTGAGACCAATGTACTGGGCACGCTCAATGTGTTAATGGCGGCCCGCGAGGAGAACATCCGGCGAGTGGTTCACACCTCAACCAGCGAAGTCTACGGCACGGCCCAGTACGTGCCCATTGACGAGGCCCATCCGCTGCAAGGCCAATCGCCCTACTCAGCCAGCAAAATCGGCGCGGATAAAATTGCCGAAAGTTTCTATCGCTCCTTTGACCTGCCGGTGACGACGCTGCGACCCTTCAATACTTACGGCCCGCGCCAATCGGCCAGAGCCATTATCCCCACGATTATTACCCAGGCCCTGACAAAAAACGAGGTTCATTTGGGCAGCTTAACGCCTTCTCGAGACTTTACCTTTGTCACCGATACCGCCGCCGGTTTTTTACACGCCGCCAGCGCCGATGCCGCCATCGGCCAGGAAATTAACCTGGGGGTGGGCGCAACCATTACGATTGGGGAATTAGCCGACAAAATATTTGCCTTATTGGGCAAAACCCCAAAAATTGTCACCGAAACCCAGCGCCTCAGACCGGAGAAGAGCGAGGTGCTGCGCCTGCACGCCTCCAACCAAAAAGCGCAAACCTTGATTGGCTGGCAGCCGCAAGTACCCCTGACCGCAGGCCTGCAACAAACCATTGACTGGATTGCCGGCCATCTTGAATTATATCAACCAGACCGCTATGCCGTGTGAGGACGCCGATGAAAGCAATCATTCTGGCCGGCGGCAAAGGCGCCCGCCTGGCCCCCTACACCACCATCCTACCCAAGCCGCTGATGCCCATCAGCGATGTGCCCATCCTGGAAATTGTCATCCGCCAGTTGGCCCATCACCGGTTCAACGACATCACTTTGGCCGTGGGCTACCTGGCCGAGTTGTTGATGGCTTATTGTGGCGATGGACGTAAATATCATCTCAATTTGAGCTATTCCCGTGAAGAAACACCGTTAGGCACAGCCGGCCCCATCGCTATGGTTCCAGATTTAAATGAAACCTTTTTGGTGATGAACGGCGATTTGCTGACCACGCTCGACTACAGCGAGATGTGGCGCTATCACCGCGAGCGGGGAGCGATTGCCACGTTAGCCACCTATCAACGCGATGTAAAAATTGACCTGGGCGTGCTTGAGTTTGACGCCGATAACTGGGTCACCAATTACATCGAAAAACCCACGTTTCATTATTCCGTTAGCACCGGCATCTACATTTTTGAACCCGCCGTGCTCAATTACATCCAACCCGGCCAGCGCCTCGACCTGCCGGAGTTGGTGCTGCGCCTGCTGCAACAGGGGCAAAAGGTGAGCAGCTACCGTTACAGTGGGTATTGGTTAGATATAGGCCGGCCTGACGACTACCAGGAGGCTATCCAAAAGTTTGAAACCCATCGCTCAGAGTTTCTGCCGGATGAGTAATTTATGCGCCTTTGTTATTTAGCCGACCCCCGTAGCACCCATACCCGCCGTTGGCTGGATTACTTTGTCCGCCGCGGACACGAGGTTCATTTGCTAACCGTTCACCCCCATTTTTCCCCGCTGGCGGGGGTGAAGGCGCATCGGATTCTGTCACTGCCGCCTTTTCTAAAAACCATGCAGCGAGGTCATGGCTGGCTGGCGCTGCTATTCTCATCCTGGCGCATCAACAGCTTTATCCGCGCCATCAAGCCCGATGTGCTCCACGCTCATTTTGCCAAATATTACGGTTGGCTGGCCGCTTTATCCGGCTTTCACCCCTGGGTTTTGACGGTTTGGGGCGGCGACATCCTGGCCGATCAAGGCGCATTTCAATTAGCAGGTAAATGGTTAACGCCTTTTAGCTTGAAAAAAGCTGATCTGGTGACGGCTGTTTCGCCCCATCTGCTCGGCGTGGCCCGGCAGTATATGAATCCAGCCACAGAAGGCTACGTGACCACCATCGGGGCTGATTTAGCTAACTTTAACCCAACCGTGGAGGCCAAACCCTGGCGAGAACAGCTTGGCCTGGGCCTTCAGCCGGTTATTCTCAGCCCGCGCTCTTTTACCCCCCTCTATAATATCCATACCATTGTCGCGGCCATCCCTGATGTGCTGGCCCAAGTACCCGAGGCGCTTTTTGTTTTTAAAGAGAACAGATCGGCCGGCTGGGAGGCATATCGTGAACAGATCCGCCGCCTGGTAAATGACTTAAAGGTTGAGGGATCCGTCCGCTATGCCGGTGAGGTTCCCTATCAAGAGATGGCGGCTTTTTACCGCCTGGCCGATGTAGTGGTCTCCGTACCTCTTTCTGATGGCTTGCCGGTCACTGTACTGGAAGCCATGGCTTGTGGCGTGCCGGTCGTTTTAAGCCGGCTGCCTCACCTGGAAAAGTTATTTATTGACGGGCAAAATGCGCTCACCGTGCCCGCCCAGGAACCCCAACAACTGGCCGAAGCTATTGTCCGTTTGCTCCACGATAAACCCTTACAGCAGAAGATGATTGCCAATAATCTGGCCCTAGTCAAAGCTCATGGAGATTTTCAGGCCGAAATGCAGAAAATGGAAAAGCTGTATGAAAGGATAGCCGGGCATGGCTGATTATCTATGAACATCCTCAACGTCGTCGGCGCGCGTCCTAACCTTATGAAAATGGCCCCGCTGGTGGAAGAAATGCAGCGCCATCCTAACATCCACCAAACCCTGCTGCACACCGGCCAGCACTACGACGCCAAAATGTCGCAGATTTTTTTCGACCAACTCGGCCTGCCCCAACCCGACATTTACCTCGGCATTGGCTCCGGCTCCCACGCCGAACAGACGGCGCGGGTCATGCTTGCCTTTGAACAGGCGCTTTTGGAACACCAACCCGATCTGGTTATCGTGGTTGGGGATGTCAACTCGACGTTAGCCTGCACCATTACCGCCGCCAAATTGCAAGTGCCCGTAGCCCACGTGGAGGCCGGGCTGCGCAGCTTTGACCGGACCATGCCCGAAGAGGTCAACCGCCTTGTGACCGATGTTCTGTCCGATCTGCTTTTTACTACTTCTCCCGACGCCGACGAAAATTTGCAGCGAGAAGGCATCCCGCCTGAAAAAATCTTTTTGGTGGGCAATGTGATGATTGATACGCTTTTCAAACATCGCGCCCGCGCCGAGGCTTTGGATATGCCGGCCCAATTCAACCTGAAATCGGGTCAGTATGCCTTGCTCACCCTCCACCGGCCTTCCAATGTTGACGAGCCGGGGGTGTTAAAGGGACTGCTCGCAGCGCTGAGTGCTATTCAACAGGAAATACCAATTCTCTTCCCGGCCCATCCTCGCACCCTGCGCCGCATCGAGGAATTTGGGTTACAAGCCAAACTCGACGCTGCGCCCCACCTGCGCCTGATTGAGCCGTTAGGTTATCTGGAGTTTCTCAATTTGATGATGCACGCCCGGCTGGTTTTGACCGACTCCGGCGGCATCCAGGAAGAAACCACCATTTTGGGTATTCCCTGCCTGACCCTGCGCGAAAATACGGAACGTCCGATTACCATTACTGAAGGCACCAATGAACTGGTCGGCGTTGACCCACAGCGAATTGTTACCGCTGCTGGCCGTATTTTAGCGGGTCAGCATAAAGCAGGCCATTTACCTCGGCTGTGGGATGGACACGCCGCCGAACGGATTATCGCTATTTTACAACAACGATTTTGACTTTATTTGGAAAAAGAAAATGTGCGGAATTACCGGAGTTTTAAGCTTTGATCAAGGAGTCGCGGTCTCCTGTGAACTGATTCAAAAAATGACCGGCTGCCTCCAACATCGCGGGCCTGACGATGATGGCCTCTACGCCGCCGGCCCGATTGGCCTGGGCCACCGCCGGCTGGCGATTATTGACCTGTCTCCCGGCGGCCACCAGCCGATGCCCGGCCCGGACGGGACAACCTGGCTGATCTACAACGGCGAAATTTACAACTATCGCGACATTCGGGCCGAATTAGAAACGCGGGGACACCACTTCAAATCCCACAGCGACACCGAGGTAATTTTGCATGCCTACCAGGAAGATGGGCCTGACTGTTTGGCCCGGTTTAACGGCATGTTTGCCTTTGCCCTGTGGGACGAGCAGAAACAGCAGCTCTTTCTGGCACGGGATCGCTTTGGCATCAAACCGCTTTATTTCTACCGCGATAACCGGCGGCTCATCTTTGCCTCAGAAATTAAGGCTATTCTAGCCGTCCTCGATTCGACGCCCCAGCCCAACCGGCGCTTGATCTACGATTTTTTGACCGTCGGGGCGCTCGATCATACCAACGACACCTTTTTTGAAGGCATTTATAAATTACCACCGGCCCATTCGCTGGTTGTTGATACGAATGGCCGGGAACAACTCCGCAAATATTGGGATTTTGAGGTTAGCAACGAGGTGGCTCAGCTTTCAGACCGAGAGGTGGCCGAGCAGTCAGAGGCTTTTTTCGAACTGTTTACCGAGGCGGTTCGCGCTCACCTTATCAGCGATGTCCCGGTTGGTTCCTGCTTGAGCGGGGGGCTGGACTCCTCCGCGGTGGTCTCGGTCATCAGCCGGCTCATCCAAGAGCAAGCGGCGGCCTCGGTTGGGCCGCGCCAGCAAACCTTTTCCGCTTGCTATGCCAATAAAGCCTTTGATGAACAGCCTTATATTGACCGGGTAGCGCAGTGGAGCCAGGCCCTCTCCCATAAGGTTTTTCCACAACCCCAGAATTTTCAGGCCGAATTGCCCCGGCTTATCTGGCATCAGGAAGAGCCGTTTGCCGGTACCAGCATTTACGCCCAGTGGACAGTGATGCGCTTGGCCCGCGAGCAGGGCGTTACCGTTTTATTAGATGGCCAGGGGGCCGATGAGCAGCTTTTGGGGTATCGCAAATTTTACACATTTTATGGGCTGAGCCTGTTGCGCAACGGCCACCCCATTTTAGGATTGATTGAATTGATCAAACATTTTGGCTCCTGGGATGTCTTGAAAACGTTGCAGGTACGGCGCGGATTGCGGTATTTTCAAGGACGGCAATGGGGTTCAGTGGCTGCGGCCCGTCAGGTATTGCAGCCCTCATTTAGCGCTCAATTTGGTCAGACGCTCCTGAATTTGGGTATCTCAAACACCTTGGGGGGCCGCATCAAAGCCGATATGACCAACTTTAGTCTGCCCGTTTTACTTCGGTACGAGGACAAAAATTCAATGGCATTTGCCCGTGAAGCGCGAGTGCCTTTTTTAGATCACCGTCTGGTGGAATTTGTGGCTGGCTTGCCCCTCAACTTGAAACTGCGGGATGGCTGGACCAAATATTGCCTGCGTCGGGGGGCACAGGGTAAAGTACCTGAGCCAATTCTAAAACGGAAAGATAAATTGGGTTTTGCCACGCCAGAAGATGGTTGGTTTCGTCATACCCTTAGCAATGAGGTACATCAAACCTATCAACATGCCCAATTTTTGCCCCAATTTGTCAAACTGCCGGACCTTCAAAGTGAATTTGAAGCTTTCGCCAGAGGTCAACGTCCGCTGCTATCCAGCGAATTCTTCTTTCGCTTCTTTATTCTGGAACGCTGGGCCAAGCAATTTGTCTTGAACTAAAAATAAACCTATGCGAATTCTATATCTATCCCAATATTTTCCGCCAGAAGTAGGCGCAACCCAAACTAGAGCCTATGAAATGGCTCGCTATTTGGTTAACCGGGGCCATCAAGTGACTATGATTGCAGAGATTCCCAATCACCCCACCGGCGTTGTGCCCGCAGAGTATCGCGGCAAACTCTATGAGCGGGTTAACCTGGATGGCATTGACGTGATTCGGGTGTGGGTTCAAACATCACCTCGTAAAACTTTTTATACCCGCATGGCTTTATATTTATCATTTATGATTGCGGCAATTTTAGCCGGCTTGTTAATGGCTAGGAGGCGCTACGACGTTATTTATGCCAGTTCGCCGCCTTTGTTTGTAGGCGGGGCAGCGTGGGTGTTAAGTTATTTACGGCGTACCCCGCTGGTTTTTGAAGTGCGCGACTTGTGGCCGGAGTCGGCTATTATATTGGGCGAGTTGACCAACAAGCCAGCCATTGCCTTATCGGAGCTGCTCGAAAAAATGTGCTACCAGCGTGCTCGCTATATTGTCACCGTGGTCAATTCTATTAAAAAGCGCCTGCTTGAACGCGGTTACCCCGAAGATAAAATATATCTTATTCCCAATGGCGCTAATACCGAGCTATATACGCCAGCGCCCATTAATCAAGAGTTGAGAAAAGCACTGGGCATCAGCCCGGACCAATTTGTGCTCATCTTTACCGGGTTACACGGTTTAATGCACGGAGTTGATACAGCTGTTGAAACGGCCCACTTATTGAGAACGCAAGAAGATATTCTTTTTCTTTTTGTGGGCGATGGGGTTAGAAAAGCTGCCATGCAGGCCCGAACCCGTGAATTGGGTCTACCCAATATGCTCTTTTTGCCTTTGCAGCCAGAGAAAGAGCTACCAGGCTTTATTAATATGGCCAATGTAGGCTTATCCCTGGGCCGCAAAAATCCCCTTTCGCGGGGCGCTTTGCCGGTTAAAATGTTTTCCTATATGGCCTGCGCCCGGCCCGTTATTTTGGCCGATGAAGGTGAGTCGGCTGATTTAGTACAAAGAGCCGGGGCGGGCCTGGTAGTAGAGCCGGAAAATCCTCAACAACTTGCTGAAACAGTGTTGACCCTCTATAACAACCCTGACTTATGTGCTGTTTATGGACAAAATGGCCGTAATTTTGTAGAATTGCACTATTCACGCCAACAACTGGCGGAAGAGCTGGAACAATTGCTTAAAGAGGTAGTTAATGGCAGCAAGTGATGTGGCAAGTGTGGCCGTAATTGGCTGCGGCTATTGGGGTAAAAACCTGGTACGTAACTTTAACCAACTCAATGCCCTCAAGCTGGTCTGTGACTTAACCGCTGCTGGCCGCGCTACGGCTGCCGCTCTATCACCGCAGGCGGCTATTGTGGCGGATGTGCAACGGACCCTGGCCGCTGAGGTAGCAGGGGTAGTGATAGCCACCCCCGCAGAAACCCATTATGATTTAGCCAGACAGGCTTTAATGGCTGGGAGAGATGTGTTTGTAGAAAAGCCTTTGGCGCTAACCTATGCTGAGGGCAGTCATTTACTCCGCCTGGCTAAAGAGCGAGGCCGCATTTTAATGGTAGGCCATGTGTTGGAATATCATCCGGCTATAGTAAAATTACTAACTTTAGTACAAAAGGGTCAACTGGGCAAAGTCCGCTATATTTATTCTAATCGCCTAAGCCTGGGAAAAATACGGCGCGAAGAGAATATTTTGTGGAGTTTTGCCCCTCATGATGTAGCCGTGATTCTGCGGCTAATGGGTAACTTGCCTTTTCAAGTTATTGCCTGTGGGGGCAGCTACATCCAACCTAATATTGCCGATGTAACTGTAACCCACTTACTTTTTGATAACGGCGTCCGTGCCCATATTCACGTTTCCTGGCTGCATCCATTTAAGGAACAACGCATGGTCGTTATCGGCTCTGAAAAAATGGCTACTTTTGATGATGTAGCCAAACGGTTAACCTTACACGATCAACGGGTTGAGATTCAAGAAGGTCAACCCGTCCCCATTAAGGGGCAGGGAGAAGATGTGCCCTTTGCTCAAGATGAACCATTACGGTTAGAGTGCCAGGCATTTTTAGAAGCAATTACTACCCGCCGCCCTCCTATTACCGATGGGGCCAGCGGCCAGCGGGTACTTAAAGTATTACAAGCCGCTCAACGTTCTTTGGTAATGAATGGTGAGCCAGTCACCTTACCCCTGGAAATACCAGATGAAGATAGCTGGATATGACTGACCGATCTTTCTATGCTCATCCCAGTGCCTGTATAGATGAACCTTGCAAAATTGGCCGTGGAACCAAAATCTGGCACTTCTCTCATATTATGGCCCATGCTACTGTTGGTGAACGGTGCAATTTGGGGCAAAATGTATTTGTTGCAAATCATGTCATCATTGGTAACAATGTTAAAATTCAGAATAATGTCTCTCTCTATACCGGCGTTGAATTGGAGGATGATGTTTTCTGTGGTCCCTCGTGTGTTTTTACCAATGTCACTAATCCTCGCTCACAAATTGTCCGTCATAGCCGCTATCAAAGAACATTGGTGCGGCGTGGAGCTACCATTGGCGCCAATGCCACCATTGTTTGTGGGGTAAAGATTGGGCAATATGCCTTTATTGGGGCCGGGGCGGTTGTTCGGTCTGATGTGCCAGATTATGCGCTTATGGTAGGTGTGCCAGCCATCCACAAAGGCTGGATGAGCCGGCACGGCCATCGGCTCAAAGAGCGTAATCAGGCCGGTTATCTGATTTGCCCGGAGAGCGGCTGGCGCTATGAAGAAATTGGCCCTGATATTTTGCGCTGTGTGGACTGGCCGGAAAATACCCCCTTACCGGCGACTATTGAGGAATAAAGATGCAAACCAAACTATCTTTTTTTTGTGCTAAAATCATGGAAGCTGGCTGGTTAGCTGCTGCCATTGCCGTTCCCCTTTATTTTAATATCTATTCCGCCCGAACATTTGAGCCCGATAAGATAACTCTGCTACGTTCAATTGTGGCGATTATGATGTTAGCCTGGATTGTAATGGTGATTGAACAGGGCGCGGGTGAGGGCAACGGCGCGGCCATACCTTTATGGGAGCGCATTAGACACTGGCTTAAAATTCCACTTTTCCTGCCAACCTCTTTATTGGTCCTGGCCTATATCATTAGCACTATCTTTTCTATTTCACCCGTGGTGAGTTTATGGGGTTCTTACCAACGAATGCAGGGAACTTATTCGGCTTTAACCTACATTGTTGTATTTGCCTTAATAGCTGGTAATCTTCGCACTCGCCAGCAAGCCGATCGGTTAGTTACCACCATCATCATTGCCAGTATCCCGGTTAGCCTGTACGGAATTGTTCAACGCTATGGCCTGGACCCCCTGCCCTGGGCCGGTGATGTAACCTCACGAGTTGCCGCCAATATGGGCAACGCCATCTTTGTCGCTTCTTATCTGATTATGGTCATTCCCCTCACTTTGATTCGCCTCATCGAGTCCATGACGGCAATCATCAAAGAAGAACAAGCTTCCTGGGGGCACACCGTTCTGGCCGCAGTTTATATTTTTGCCCTGGCGATTCAAATTATCACCATTGTTTTCAGCCAGAGCCGTGGCCCGATGCTTGGTATCCTGGGAGCTACTTTTGTCATGGGTCTGCTGCTTCTCCTGTTGTTGCGCCAGCACCATCCTCAACACAGCCGTTTATCCTTGAAAGAAATTGGCCTGGGGCTGGGCATGTTAGGCCCTTTAGGGTTTGCAGCAGCAGCGGGAGGTGGCTTGGGATTTTTGATTGGCTTGGTTTTGCAAAACCTGCTAACCGGCCTTAATTATCAAGCAGAGATAGTGCCTCTGTTAGGCGCGGCTATTGGCGGCATGCTTGGTTTTTTGGGGTTTTATATTTTTATGGCGGCCAGCGATACCGGCTGGCGCTGGCTCTGGCTCAGTTGGTTTGGCCTGGCCGTGCTGGCTATCGTCTTTGTCGTCGCCTTGAATATTCGCGGGACAGGCCTGGATCCCTATCTTGAGCCTATTCGCGGCCTGCCCTATATTGACCGCCTGAGCAATGTGATTGAAACCGAAGGCACCGGCAAGGTCCGTGTGCTCATCTGGGATGCCGCCATGCAGTTGGTTGCGCCGCATCCCCCGCTGGGAATTCCCGGCGACGATGTCGCTCCGCCCGATAGATTTAACGCCATCAGGCCCCTGGTCGGCTATGGGCCGGAGTCCATGTTCAATGCTTTTGCCTATGTTTACCCCACCGAACTGGCCTACGTGGAAAATCGGGGCAGTTCCGCCGACCGCTCCCACAACGAAACCATGGACAGCCTGGTGATCACCGGCGTCTTGGGGTTTTTGGCTTTCTACTTTCTTATGGTCAGCCTGTTTTACTATGCTCTCAACTGGCTGGGCTGGACGCCTGACCGGGCAGCCAAACGCCGCTTAATCATTCTCCTCACAGGCAGCGGCCTGGCGGGAGCCGCCATCGCTTACCTGGCCGATGGAGGGTTGACCTTTGTTCCTCTGGGCTTGCCGTTTGGACTGGTCGCGGGAGTGGTCATTCATCTGCTGTGGCAGGGGATCGTTTCGCGGCCCGAGATTTCACTGAACCAGTCTCAACTCCCGGATTATTCCCTGCTTTTGATTGGCCTTTTGGGGGCGTTAATCGGCCACTTTATCGAAGTCCACTTTGTTTTCTCTATTGCCGCCACCTACACCTACTTTTGGGTCTATGCCGGCTTGCTGGCCGCTTTAGCCCAAATAAGCGCGGCTGAAGCGGCGCAGCGCAGCAGCGAGGAGGCGAAAGAGCCAGAACCCACTCCTGTTGAAGCCACTACCGTAGAACCGGCCTTTGAAACCCGGCGGCAGCGTAAAAACCGAGCGCGCAAAGCGGCGCTTAACAAAAGGGCTACCGTTGGAAATACCTACCAAAGCCGGGGCCGTGAAGCCCTGAGCCGTGGTGAAGCACTGGATACCTGGGTGGGCGGTCAGGGATTGGTCATGGCCATTATTTTAATGATCCTGGCTTTCGACTTTTTTACCCCCCAATTTCAATTTACCAGCGATCAAGATAGTCTGAGCCTGCTGTGGATGCTGGTCATTACCTGGCTGGTCGGTTTAGCGATTGCCCTCTCGGATTTGGCCGTGCGGCGCGCTCAAAGTGAAAACCCCATGAGCTGGCTTAGAGCCGCGACCCTGTATGCGGTTATTTCCTTGAGTTACTTTTTCTTCTACACCCTGGCCCACCAAATTCAATTTGGGCAGCGTATCAATGTAGCCAGCATTGCCGATGTGCTCAGGGCGGCGGAAGTTCTTACCAACGGTTTAGTCTTGTTTTATGTTTTCCTGTTTTTGTTGATGACCCTCTTTACCATTATTTTATCCTGGGGCCAAACCAAACGGCTGCCCTTTTGGCGCTCCGAAAATTGGTGGCTCTATCCCCCCCTGGTGGTGGCCGCCTTTACCGTAATCTGGTTCAAAAATGTGGATGTGGTTAAGGCCGATATTTATCTGAAAGAAGGCGAGCGTTTTCGCGGCGGCGGCCAATGGAACGAGGCCATTGCCCTGCACGAAAAAGGCCGCTCCATTGACAGCGACGAAGATTTCTACTACCTCATGTTAGCCCTGGATTACCAGTTGATGGCCCAGGACAGCCGGATTGACGAAGCGCAGCGGGCCAACGCCTGGCAAGAAGGCGAGCGAATTGCCCTGGAAGCCCGCCGTATCAACCCCTACAACCCTGACAATACGGGCAATATGGGCCGTTATTACTTCACCCTGGGCCAGGTTTTCGACCGCAATCGCTTTCAGGATGCGTTGAGTTTCTTTGAAAAAGCGACGATTCTGGCCCCCTCCAACGTGATTTACCACAACCTGTGGGCCCAAACTTACTATATTTTAGCCGATTACCCTAAAGCGGTGGAACGCCTGCAAAAGTCGGTTTCGATTGACCCCAAATATCCACCCACCTGGGTTCTGCTGGGCGACGCCTATGCCGCTATGCAAAATATTGACGAAGCCTTCAAGGCCCACAGCCAGGCCGCCAAACTGGGTAACGAGCTGTTTGACCAATTTGCAGATCAACGCTTTAGTTTCTATATTTCAGCCGGCAAAACCGAAAACTTGATCGCCGCCCTCCAGCAGGCAGCCAAAGAGCGCCCTACCGACCCTACCCTTCTCTGGGCGATTGGGCACGTTTACAATCTACAGGGCAAGCCCGAACAAGCCGCCTCTTATCTTAAGCAAGCCGTAGCCATGGGCGATGAGTCTGATCGCACGCTCCGCGAGTTGGCTAATATTAATCTGGCCCTAAAGCAATTCGATGTGGCACTGCCGTATTATCAACGCATCTTACAAACCAACCCCCATGATGTTGAAGCCAACAGTGCCCTGGCCTATATTTATGCCCAGCAGGGCCGCCTGGATGAAGCGATCCAGGCCAATCAACTGGTTTTACAGCAAAAACCCAATGATTACGACAGCTTGAAAAATCTGGCCATTTTGTACCAGCAAAAGGAACAGTGGCAAGAGGCGCTCAACGCGGCTAAACAGGCTCAAACGGTGGCCCCTGAGTCCGAGGCGACCAATTGGGAGCAGTTTATCAGCGACATCGAAAATCGTCTGGCTAACGCCGGATAAAAAAGGTGGAGTCCAAAGCTTGCTTTGGCCCCGCTTTCAACTAAAACCACACCCGAAACTTTAGAGAGAAATTCCCCTATGTACAACCAACTCCTGACCAAAATTAAAGAAAAATCCGCTCAGGTGGCGGTGATTGGCCTGGGCTACGTGGGCTTGCCCCTGGCCACCGGGCTGGCTAAATGCGGCTATCGCGTCACCGGCCTCGACACCAGCACAGCTAAAGTTGACTCCATTAAGGCCGGCGGCAGCTACATCCCCGATGTGCCTGCCGCCGACGTGGCCGATTTAGTCAATACGGCTACCCTCAGCGCCACCACCGACTACGATACGCTGCGTGAGCGTGACATCATTTTTATCTGCGTCCCCACTCCCTTCGACTCGATGAAAGCGCCCGACCTGACCTTTGTGCGTCAGGCGGCGGCGGGCATCGCTCCCCGCTTGCGGGCCGGTCAACTGGTCGTACTGCAAAGCACCACCTATCCCGGCACCACCGAAGAAGTGGTCCAGCCCATCCTCGAAGAAAGCGGCTTGATAGCCGGGCAGGATTTCTTTCTGGCCTTCTCACCGGAGCGGATTGACCCCGGCCGCGCCGATTACACCGTCGAAAATACGCCCAAAGTTGTGGGCGGCATCAACTCGGAATCGGCCAGCCTGGCCGGCGAATTACTGGCCCGCCTGACCCCCCAAATCCATTACGTTTCCACCCCCCGCGCCGCCGAGATGACCAAACTGCTGGAGAACATCTTTCGCAGCGTCAACATTGCTTTGGTCAACGAGTTGGCTGTTTTATCTGAAAGAATGGGGATTGACTTTTGGGAGGTGATCGAGGCGGCCAAAACCAAACCCTTTGGCTTTATGCCTTTCTACCCCAGCCCCGGCGTCGGCGGTCACTGTATCCCGGTTGACCCCTACTATCTGTCCTGGAAAGCCAGGGAGTACGATTTTTACACCCGCTTCATCGAGCTGGCCGCCGAAGTTAACGGCGACATGCCCTATCACACCGTCGAACTGGTCGGGCGGGTCTTGAATGGCGGCGGCAAAAGCTTGCGCGGCGCCAACGTGCTCATTCTCGGCGTGGCCTTTAAACCCAACATTGACGACGCCCGCAACTCCCCCGCCGAGCGCGTCATCGAACTGCTCATCCGTGAAGGCGCTAACGTCTCCTATCACGATCCCTATGTCCCGCAGTTCAAAATTGGCGGCGATATTGTGCTCAAGGATAAACTTTCTCTGGCAAATGTACCCTTAACTGCGGCCAGTTTAAATCAGGCCGATTGTACGGTTATTGTCACCGGGCATCGAGACATTGATTACAAATGGGTCGTCAACGAGTCGAAACTGGTCGTAGATACTGTCAACGCCACCCGGCACGTCATCGAGAACCGCGCCAAGATCGCCCGCCTCGGCGCACCGTTAAAAATGGAGTAGGAAGTAAGGAGTAGGGAGTAGGGGAGGTTTTTCCCTTACTTCTTACTTCCTACTCCCTACTCCCAAATTTATATAAAGGAGATTTTTTGTGACAAAAAAACAATACAGCAAATACCCGGATATGGTCATTGACCCCAAAAAGAGTTACCAGGCGACCATCAAAACAGACAAAGGCGACATTCAGCTCGACCTGTTTGCCGCCGATACGCCCAAAACGGTCAACAACTTTGTCTTTTTGGCCCGCGATGGCTTTTACAACGGGCTAACCTTTCACCGGGTCATCAACAATTTTATGGCCCAGGGCGGCGACCCCAACGGCGACGGACGGGGCGGCCCCGGCTACCGCTTTGAGGATGAAACACGAGGTAACTCTAAACAAAAGCACGAAACCGGCAGCCTCAGCATGGCCAACGCCGGCCCTAACACCAACGGCTCGCAGTTCTTCATCTGCCACGGCCCGCAGCCCCACCTCGACGGCAAACACACCGTCTTTGGCAAAGTCACCTCCGGCCAGAACGTCGTCAATTCTCTCAAAAATGGGGATGTGATGAATGAGGTGATTATTACCGAAAGCTGAAACAAGGAGTAAGGAGTAGGAAGTAGGGAGTAGGGGTTTATACTCCCTTGCTTTTTACTCCTTACCCACATTCCCAAATCCCTGTTTGGCTTCTTATTTCTTATTTCTTACTTCTTTATCGGTGTCCATCTGTGTTCATCTGTGGACCCCCAGCTAACGCAGCTTATTTACCTGCTCCATAAACCCCTTCACCCGCTCAAAATCCACCGTCTGCGTCCAGTGGCCGTTGACCTTGAAGTACGAGCCGATAATTAATGCATCGGCCACGGCCAAATAGCGATCCACATTATCCGTCGTTACCCCAGAACCTACCAACACCGGGATTTTAACGGCGGCTTTGACCGCTTGCAGTTCTTCCAGGCTAGCCTCCTGCCCGGTCGCCACCCCGGTCACAATCACCCCATCGCTCAGGAAAAATTCGGCGGCGTGGGCCGTTTCGATGATATCCACATCGGCGGTCACGGCGTGGGCTGAATGTTTTTTCTTGATGTCGGTCAGCACCAGGATGTGTTCCGCCCCAATTTGCCGCCGGTAGCGCAGTGTTTCCCCGGCATTGGCGTCAATGTAGCCCTCATCGGCCACGTGGCCGAACACAAAGCCCTCGGCCCGAATGAAGTCCAGCCCGGCGGCCAGGGCCACGGCCAGGGCTTCTTTGTTGGCTCCGGCCAGCACCTGCACTCCGCACGGCAGCCCGGTGGCATTTTTGACCTCATAGCCAACCACCGCCATGGCTGCCGTAATCTCCGGCCCAACCTGTTTGTTGAGGTAGGGGATGTCGTGCATATTCTCAATGGCAATCGCATCTACCCCCGCCTCTTTGTACATGACCGCCTCCACTTTGGCCCTGGTGATGATGTCTAGCATTTGGCCGTGATGCTTCGGCGTCCCCGGCAGCGGCTCGACGTGGATCATGCCGATGATGGTTTTTTTGTCTTTCAGAAAATTACTCATGAGAAGTAGACCGTCCTCGCACCCGGTTGAGACCGTTCAGCGCCGCCACGCGGTATGCTTCGGCCATGGTCGGGTAATTAAAAGTGGTATTGATAAAATACATTAAGGTGTTGGCTTCGCCCTTTTGAGCCAAAATAGCCTGGCCGATATGCACAATTTCCGACGCCTGCGAGCCAAAGCAGTGGACCCCCAGGATGGCCAGGGTTTCACGATGGAACAACAGCTTGAGCATGCCCACCGTCCGCCCGCTGATTTGGGCGCGGGCCAGGCTGCGGAACAACGAATGGCCGACCTCATAGGGCACTTTGGCCTCGGTTAGCTCCCGCTCGGTCAGGCCCACCGAACTGATTTCGGGGATGGTGTAAATGCCGGTGGGAATATATTTAACCAGCAGATCGTCACTTTTGCCATAAACCAGGTGCTGCGCCGCAAAACGGCCCTGGTCATAGGCGGCGCTGGCCAGGCTGGGGTAGCCAACTACATCGCCGACGGCATAGATATGCGGCTGGGCCGATTGGTAATCCTCGTTGACGATAATATTGCCCCGGCTGTCCCGTTCCAGGCCAATCGTTTCCAGCCCCATGTTATCGGAGTTGCCGGTGCGTCCGTTGGCCCACAGCAGGTAATCGCTGTGGATCTGTTTGTTGGATTTGAGGTAAAGGGTCACGCCCTCATCATTCGCTTCGACCCGCTCGTACTCTTCGTTGTGGCGAATGAGCACCCCGTTTTCGCGCAGGTGATAGCTCAGGGCGTCCACAATTTCATCGTCCAGAAAGGAGAGCAGGCGATCGCGGGTATTGACCAGATTAACTTTGATTCGCAGCCCGCGAAAGATCGAGGCGTATTCGCACCCAACAACCCCCGCCCCGTAAATGGTCATTGAGCGCGGCGTCACATTGAGGCGCAGCACCGAATCGCTGTCGAGAATGCGGGGGTGACTAAAATCCACGTCGGGTGGGTGGTACGGCCTGGCCCCCGTGGCAATCACAAAACCTGCCGCTGTGCTGGTATGGATCAGCCCGCTGGGCGCTTTAATGGCAATAGTATGCGGGTCGGTAAAAGAAGCCCAGCCATGCAGCACCGGCACTCCGTTGCGCTCATAAAAGCTCCGGCGCAGTTCCACCTGCTGGCTGATCACCGATGCCGCCGATTGCAGCAGCGCCGGGTAATCCACCCGCCGAAAATCCCGCGTATCTTCCATCTGCTGGATGGCCTGGCGCAGCGCCTTGCTGGGGATTGTGGCCCGGTGGGTGCAGTTGCCACCCACCAGGGGAAAATCATCCACCACCGCCACCCGCTTGCCTGCTTTGGCCGCCTGCATCGCCGCCCCTTCCCCGCCCGGCCCACTGCCAATAACAATTACGTCGTAATCGTAGGTCATTGAAGGTTTAATCCTCTTGCTCTTTTTAGAGTTACTCAAGCCCCGTTTTGTGGACATATTATGTTTCCAGATCGTTACGGATATCTATCCGTAACGGGGTACTTGCGAACTTAAGCCCGCCGATTATAAATAAATACCTGAACGAATTATACTTGAAAAACAGATGGGGCGTCAATGTATCTTTGGCCTTGTTCCAAATTCCATGCTAAACTCCGCCTATGCAAATCTCGCCTCGCGTCGGGCTGTGCGCCGCCTGCCGGCACGTCAAAGTCATTCAAAGCGCCAAAGGCAGCATTTTTCTGCTGTGCGAACGGGCCAAAACCGATCCCCGTTATAACAAATACCCCGTCCTGCCGGTCCTGCGCTGCCCCGGTTTTGAACCTCACCCCGAAGAACCCGGCCCGCAGCAGTGACGGCCGTTTTAAGCCTTTTCTCAGGTACATTTAAGCCTTTTTTAACCTTTCTCCTCTATCCTGCAAAAGTTCTCACTCAACCACCGTTTGACAACTCACCCTGACTTGTTTATAGTCTCTGGTATTCGTAGTAAAAGTGGAAGTTGGCAGACAGATGAGTAAAGGTCACTCGTTCTCTCCCCAATCCTCCAACCCTCCAGCCTTCCTTTCCCCAACTTCCCCTTAACCGGGAGAAACATCCTTGCCCAAAAAAATTTTATTATTATTACTTCTGCCCCTTCTCTTTTTGCTGGCCTGGCCCGGCCCGGCGCTGGCCCAGGCACCGTTTGACCAGGCAGCCGAGATTGACTGGCAAGAGTTACGCACCGACAAATTCATTATCGTCTATGCCGACAGCGTCTCCGGCCTGGCCCGCTTCGACTGCTCCTGCGGCGTCGAAGAGGCCCAGCGCTACGCCGACTTTGTTGACGGCATTTACACCGACCTCGTCGCTGTCTTTGGCCTCGAAATCAAAACCCCCATCAACCTGCGCCTCTTCCCTACCGAAGAGAGCTACTACGAAGTCAACCCCCTGGCCCGCCAACTGACCGGGGTGATTGCCCACGCTCTCAACAGCCGCGACGAAATCGCTATCGCCCTGCCCCGCACCGAGCGCCTGAGCGAAGCAGAAATCGTCAACAACGTCCGCCACGAATTGACCCACTTCTTCGCCTCCTACCTATCCGACGGCAAGTTGAAAGCCGGTTTTCAGGAGGGCATTGCCCAATATCTTGAAAAACCCACTGAGCGGGCCAACTACGACCCGGCCGTTTTGAAGCTGGCCTTTGAAGAGGGCCGCCTCTTAACCTGGTCCGAATTGGACGAGGCCGAGTCGGTCTACAGCGACCCCCAGGTGGCCTACCCGCAAAGCCTGTCCATTGTCTCATTCCTGGTTGACCGTTACAGCCTGCCCACCTTTATCGGCTTTCTCAAAGCCAGCGGCACCGAGCCGGGCTTTCGCAGCGCCCTGCAAACCGCCTATGGCAAATCCGCCGACCAGCTTGAAGCCGAGTGGCTGGCCTACCTGCCCGAATATTTCGACGGGCGCTGGCAAATCAACGCCATTTACAGCTACGACCTCAGCCGGGTGACGCAGTTGGTCAGCAAAGCGGCCTACAGCGATGCCGCCGCCGAACTGGCCGAGATTGTAGCTCTGCTGGAGTCCACCGATCAGGTTGACACCCTGGCCGAAGCCGAAGCGCTGCTGGCCCGCGCTCACCAGGGCCAGGCCGCCGGGGCGCTGGCCGACGAGTCCCGCCAGGCGCTCCTGGCCGGCGATTATCCCCTGGCGATTGAAAAGGGCAACGCCGCCATTGCTGCTTACGAGGCCCTGGGCTACCGCGAGCGCATCCCCGAAATTCAGCTTTACATCCACCGGGCCGAATTGGGCCAAAATGCGCTCGACCAACTGGGCCGGGGCGAAACCTTATTAAGCTCGTTCCGCTTTATGGAAGCTGAAGACGAACTACAACAAGCAACCATTTTGCTTCAATCCCTGGGCAATCAGGCCGAAGCTGAACGCGGCCAAGCGCTGCTGGTCAAATCGGCCTGGCAGCAAAGCTTATTGGCCTATCTTTTGCTGGCCGTAGGAGCGACCCTCCTCATTTTTAACGCCCTGCGCCGCCTGATTCAGCGCGTCAGCGCCAACCCGCTGGAAGTGGAGTTTACATGAGCCAACCCTCTCCGCCTCCCCTACTGCGCTCGCTGCAGCGGCTTCGCGGGGCCTTCTGGCGGCGACGAGCCGCGCTGTGGCTGGTGCGGGCCGTGTGGCTGGCGCTGCTGGTTCCCACCCTGTTTATGGCCGGTTATCTCTGGCTCGGCTGGCAACCGGTGTGGTATTACTGGCTCAGCCCCATGCTGCTGGTCGGCTTTTTGGCCTTATTGTGGGCCTTGCGCCCCATCCGGCTGAAAAAAATGGCCGGACGGCTCGACCGCCGTCTGGGCCTGCGCGCCCGTTTGATTACCGCCTTTGAAGTGGGCCAGGCCGCGCAAAGAACCAACCAGGCCGATAATCTGGTGGCGCAGCGCTTGTTACAGGAAAGCGTCAATATTTTGATTGATTTGCGCCGTCACATCCGCACTTTGGGCCGGGGCTTTTGGCTGGAATTGCAGGCTCTCATTGCCGTCGCCGCCCTGCTGGCCGCCCTGCTGATGCTCGACGCGCTGACGCCGCAGCTTCCCAATGCAACGGTGGTGGAGCTTCCCGCCAGTTGGCAAGAGCCGAAAGCTGAAGCCGTCCTGCCGCCCGACGCCGAACTCTTCCCCCCGCCCTTTGCCCAGGAACCGCAAATTCAGCAAATTATGAGCCAGGAACAGACCCAGCAGGCGTTGGAGGCCCTGGCCGACGCACTACGCGACCAGGCTGTGACTCGCTCCATTGCCGAAGCGCTGGACCGGGGCGATTTGAGCGGCGCGGCGGAAGGCTTGCGCCGCCTGGCCGACCAGTTGGGCGAGCTGTCGGAACAGGCTCGGGGCGAGTTGGGGCAGGCTATGCAAGAAGCAGCGGAAAGTATGGGCGAAAACGCGCCGGGCTTGACCGGCCCGCTGCAATCCGGCAGCAATGCCCTGGAGCAAAATGATGTCCGCGCCGCCCAGCAGGCGTTGGAGGCCCTGGCCGAAGCCATCGAGTCGGCCCAGGACGCGCCCCAGGAATCGGCCCAGGCCCAGCCCGAAAGCAGCGGCCAACCCCAGGAGAACAGCGGTGAGCCGCAGCCGGGCGAGGGCCAGGAGGAGGCGCAGGAAGGCCAAAATCCAGCGGACCAGCCCCAGGAAGGGCAAGGTTCCGGGGCGGGCAGCGGCGAGGAAGGCGAGGGCGGCGACCAGCCCGCCAGTGAAGAAGAACGGCTGGGGGTCGAGGGCCAACCCTTGGAATTAGAGAGCGACCCGGCGTCGGAAGAGCGCGTCCTTCAACCCGCCGAACTCGACGCCGAGGCCGGCGACGAAACCGCCGAGGATTCGCCTTTTGCCCGCCAAACAACCCATACCAACGGCGACCTCGGCCCCGACCCGCTGGCCTACCCCTGGCAAAAACGGGATGTGATTCGCCGCTATTTTACGCCCTAACGTTTTCGGCTTCGACCAGCCGTTTCAAGTTCGCCAACCGCTTCTGGACGGTCATCCGGTTGCGGCCCAATTTTTGGGAGAGAAACATCAGCCAACCCTGCCCTTGAAAGGTGTGATCAATGCGCGCCGTACCTTGCTCGGTTGGCGTAATCGTCCAACGGCTGTCGCCGGCGATGCCCGTCGCCTGACCACGCCAGGTAATACATTTGCGCTGGGGGTCAAATTCCTTCACCGTGCCCAAGGCATCCAGAACCAGCCCCGACCAAGTTCTGACAGCCAGGATAAACTGCCAGCCCTGGCGGACCGGCCCCTCGGTGATAATTTTGATTTGCTGCGCCGGCACGTACCATTCCGGCAGGCGTGTTAAATCGGCCAGAACTTGCCAGGTTTGTTCCGGCGTGGCATTGACTTCAATAGATTCGGTGGCGCTATGCACAAGTAATCCTCGGTTTTGATGTGAATAAGTCGCAATTGGCTAAAATCATGTCATTTCGAGCGACGTTAGGAGCGAGACGCAAAGCGTCCTAATCCGTGATTTGCAGACAATAGTCTCAGAGATTTCTCGGCTTTCAGCCTCGAAATGACATGAGAGGTGAGCAGTTACGTTTTATGAATTGAACTCAGATTAATCAGAAACCTCAAAACTGACAAATTTGGACTATTTTAGCAGGCAATCCTATGGCTCCTATTGGCAAAGCAATTATTGGTCTCGGCGCAATTTTGATTATCGTCGGCCTGGTGGTCTGGCTGGCGGGTGACAAGCTAAGCTGGTTTGGTCGTCTCCCTGGCGACATCCGCATCGAGCGGCCCGGCTTTAGCTGCTTCTTTCCTATCACCACGATGATTATCGTCAGCCTTGTCTTGAGTATTGTGCTGTCGCTGCTAAGCCGGTTTTTCAAGTAGGGAGTAGGAAATAGGGAGTAAGGAGTAGGAAGTTTGCAGCAGATCATAACTCTCTTTAAGACGCAAGACGCAACACGCAATACTTTAAATCACTACGTTTTACGTTTTACCTTCACGTTTCACGCCAATGCGCCTAAAAAACATCTTTAACCGTTCCCAAGAATCCAGCCTGCCGCTTTTTGACGAGGCTTTTTTGCGCCGGCTGGAGCGGCTTAGCTTTCGCACCGCTCCGGCCCTGCGCGGCTCTCCCCTGGGCGAGCGTCGTAGCCGCAACCTGCGCCCGGCCCTCGACTTTAGCGACCACCGGCCCTATTCCCACGGCGATGACCTGCGTCACGTGGATTGGAACGCCTATGGCCGCCACGAAGAGTTGTTTGTCAAGCTGGGCGAAGCTACTCAGAGCGTCAGCATCCACATTCTGCTCGATTGCAGCCGCTCGATGGGCTGGACTCCTTCCAGCAAATCGGCCAAACGGCCGGCTGGTTACAGCAAATGGGACGCTGCCCGGCGGCTGGCCGGGGCGTTGGGCTATCTGGGCCTGGCCGGCGGCGAGCGGGTCGAAATTACCCCGTTTGGACACACTCTGGCCGAAAGCTTTGGCCCGACGGAAGGCAAACGGCGGGTCATTCCGGTGCTGAAATTTCTATCAAGGGCCACCCCCCTGCCGCCCGCCAAAGGCGAGAGGGAGGGCAGCCTGGTTCCCAGCCTCAACAGCTACGCCCGCACCCATCCCGGCGGCGGGCTGCTGGTTCTTATTTCAGACTTGTTAGATACTGTCTCCCCTCAACCCTCCCTTGAAAAGGAGGAGATAAAAGGCGGGGGTGAGTTGGCCGAAAGTCTGCGTTATCTCATCCCGCCGCGTTGGCAGGTGCTGGTTGTCCACCTGCTGACCGAGGAAGAAGTCCAGCCCACCCTGACCGGCGACTACGACCTGCGCGATGCCGAAACCGAAGAAAGTCTGCCGTTTCATTTGAGTGATGCCGTTCTCACCCAATACCGGCTGCGCGTCCGTACCTGGTGCGCCGAGCTGCAATCGGCCTGCGCCCGGCGCGGCGCCACCTATGCCCGCATTTTAGCCGAGTGGCCACTGGAGCAGGCCGTGGTCCCTTACCTGCGCCAGCGAGGGGTCGTGTTATGAATTTTCTGTTCCAGATGGCCGCCTGGGGGCTGCTGACCCTACCCATCATCCTCATTCTGCACTTGCTGCGCAACCGGCGAGAGCAGCTTCCCATTTCCAGCCTGCGCCTGTGGCAAGGCTTGCAGCAGAAAAAACACGGATCGCTGCCGCGCAGTATTCCCCTCTCGGTGCTGCTTATGCTGCAACTGCTCATTGCCACGGCCTTGACGCTGGCCCTGGCCCGGCCGGTCTTTTCCATTCTACTCGATCAGCCGCGCCAGACAATTTTTATTTTAGATACAACGACCAGCATGGCCGCGGTAGATACAGGCTCCGGGCAAGCGGTTCGCCGTTTTGACGCCGCCCGGCAGACTATCCGAAATGAAATCCAGGCCCTCGGCCAGCGCGACAGCTTTGTTATCATTGGCCTCAGCCCCCAGCCCGAAGTGCTGCTGAGCGGTGAAGCCGAGCAAAAAACCCAGGCCCTTTTGGCCCTGGATAACTTGGTCCCCGGCGCAACCGGCGCTGACCTCCCCGCCGCCCTGACCCTGGCCAACGGCCTGCTCGACCCCAGCCGGCTCCAGCAAATCATCGTCCTCACCGACGGCGCTTACACCGTTCCTTCCGACTTGCTCCCCCCCATCTCCGCACCGATTGACTGGCAGATCCAACCCTCCAACCCTCCAACCCTCCAACCCTCCAACCAAGCCCTGCTCAACGTCTCCAGCCGCACCCTGCCCGACGGCCGCCACCGTCTCTTCGCCAGAGTCATCAATTACAGTGACACCTCCGTCGCTCGAACCGTGCAGGTTTTTGCCGGGGAGCGCCTGTTTGACGAGACGGTAGTCCAGCTCCAGCCGCAGGCAGAAAGCGCCCGTGTCTGGACCCTGCCCGCGCCGGTCGAAACGGCCAGAGTCAGCCTGGTTGAACCGGACAGTTTGCCCCTCGATAACGAAGCCGAAGTGCTGCTGTTGGAAACGACTCGCCAGCGGGTGCTGCTGGTGTCTGATACGCCCGACACCCTCTCCCGCGCCCTGAGCGCCCAACCCGGCATCGAGCTGACCGTTGACACGCCTGCCGGCCGCCGTTACGACCCGGCTGACTTCGACCTGACTGTATTTGAAGGGGCGGGCCTGCCGCTTGACCTGACCGCCTGGCCCGCCGGTAATCTGTGGGTCGTCAACCCGCCCCTGGGCCACCCCCTCCTGCCCGCCGATAACTTTAGCCGCAACCTCCGCCCCGACCCGGCCACCGGCTCGACCCTGCTGGTCGGGGCTGACCTGTCCGGCGTTTACTTCAACCGGGTGCTCCAGGTAACACTGCCGGAGTGGGCCGAGGTGGATTTGCGCGCCTCCGCCAGCGGCCAGCCGCTGATTTTTCACGGCGCCACCCGCCGCAGCCAGATAGTTGTCTGGGCCTTTGATTTGGCAGCCAGCAATTTGCCGGCCCGGCTGGCCCTGCCACTGCTCACGGCTAACACCCTGCAAACACTCCTCTCCCCGGCCCCGCAGCCGGTCGTTCCCTTGGGCGAGCCGGTGGTTATCAACGGCAACTTCAGCATCGAAGTCCCCGGTGGCCGCCGCCTGTCCTCCCTGGAAGCCGAGGGAGGCAGCGGGATATTTACTCGGACCAAACTGCCGGGTCTCTACAAAATTTACAATGACCAGGGCGCTTTGGTGGCCGGCTTTGCCGTCCACGCCGGCTCTGCCCTGGAGTCAAACCTCGCCCCACAACTCCAACCCGAAACGTTGAATGTTCAACGTTCAATGTTCAACGTTCTGCCCCCCGAAATTGAGTATTATGAAATCTGGCCCTGGCTGGCCGGGGTGGTGGTGGCGGTGGTTATGCTGGAAGGATGGTTGGCATGGCGGAAATAATGCTGCAAAACCCCTGGGCGCTGCTGGCCCTGCCGCCGTTGTGGCTGCTGCTGCTGGCCTTTGCCTGGCGGCGGCGATTCAAGCCCTTCGGCGCATTTTTGCTGCGCTTGACCATTCTGGTGCTGGTGGTTGTGGCCCTGTCGCGGCCCGTCTTTGTGCCCCCGGCAACAGCCTCCGAAACAGAAACACAAGAGCGACAGATATTGTTGGTGGACCAGTCGGTCAGTCTGGGTTTGGCCGGACAGCAGGCGTTACGGGCCGAAGCGGCTCGTCTGGCTCAAGAATCCCCCCACACCGTCACCCTTTACTTTGCCGACCGGCCTTTTATCCTTGACCAATCCGCCCCACCCTTTGAAGGCAGCAGCGCCTCGTTCGACCCGACCATTTCCAACCTGGCCTCCGCTTTGACCACTGGGCAGCAGCTTCTCAACGGTCAGCCGGGGCGGCTGGTGCTGCTGTCCGACGGGTTGGCCAATCAGGGTGATACTAACGCGGCCATTACCCGGCTGGTCCGGCAGAACATCCCCGTAGACGTGCTGCTGGCCGATGAGTCCACCCGGCAAAACTGGCGCGGCAGCCCCAACGAAGTCAGCCTGGTTAAATTGACCGTGCCGCCGGCCCTGCGCCAGGGTGAAACCTTTAATCTGGAAGTCACCCTGCACAGCCTGGCGGCAGCACAAGTGACCCTGAATGTAGCCCTGGGCGACACGACGCTGGCCGAGGATGTGGTCAGCCTGGAACCGGGGCCGAACCTGTTTACTTTTGAAGCAACGGCGGAAGAGACCGGCCCGCAAACGTTTGAGGCCGCCATCGCCCCGGCGGAGGGCGCTGACGCCCAGGCCGCCAACAACCGGCTGGCCGCCTTTACCCAGGTTTACCTGCCACCCCAGATTTTGGTGGTCAGCACCGAGGCCGGCCCGGCCGGCCAATTAGCCCTACAACTGCGCCAGGCCGGCTTCGTGGTCGAACGAGCAGAACCGGCTGACCTGCCCACCCGCCTCTCGGCGTTGGACCCCTACGATGGGATTGTGCTGGCCAACGTGTCGGCCCGCGCCCTGGAATTGGAGCAAATGATTGCTCTCCAGGAATTTGTGCGCAGCCTGGGCCGGGGGTTGGTGGTAACAGCCGGGCGTGACAGCTTTGCCCTGGGCGCTTACGAAGACACTCCCCTGGCCGACCTGCTGCCGGTGACGCTGCAGCCGCCGCCCCGCGAAGAACGCCCGCCCGTAGCGCTGCTGCTGATAATTGACCATTCCGGCAGTATGCTGGAATTGAGCCAACCGGCCACCAAGTTGGCCATGGCCAAAGAGGCGGCTATCCGGGCCACCGACATCTTGGGACCGCAGGATTTGATTGGGGTGTTGATGTTTGATAACGCCTATGAGTGGGTGGTACCGTTCCAGCGGGTCAGCGACGGAGCCGAACTGCTGACCATTCAGCGCAACATCGCCACCATTCAGGGCGGCGGTGGCACACGTGTTTTGCAGGCGTTGAGCGTGGGCCTGCCCGAACTGGCCGCCCAAGAGGTGGGCAGCGCGGCCCGCCACGCAGTTTTGCTGACCGATGGCAAATCTTTCGATGGGATTGAGGGGTTGGAAGCGTACGATATGGTGGTTGACGCGGCGCTGGAAGCCGACATTACCCTCTCGACCATTGCCATCGGCGCTGATTCTGACCAGGAGTTATTGACCTATCTGGCCGAGCGGGGCCGGGGCCGCTACCACTATGCCGCCGTGCCGGATGAATTGCCGGAGTTGACTGTAGCCGAGAGCGATATTTTACGCAGCAATGCCATTCAGGAAGGAGAATTTCGGCCAACGGTGTTTGCGCCTCATCCCATTTTGCGCGGCCTGTTTAGCCCCAATCCTGAAGATGCGGCGGAACTGCCCGATTTGAGCGGCTACCTGGCTCAAACGCCCAAGCCGCGCGCCGAAGTGGCCTTGCAAGCCGGGCCGGGCGACCCGGTGTTGAGCGTTTGGGGGTATGGCCTGGGCCGGGTGGCGGCCTGGACCTCTGATATTGGCGAAGAGTGGGCCACCTCCTGGCAGCGCTGGCCGGAAGCCAGCCGCTTCTGGGGACAAATAGTGGGTTATACCCTGCCCGCGCCGGGCCTGGGGCTGTTGCAGCTTCAAGCCGATGTCGAGCCGGGCAGTGTGGTGGTTCTGACCGCCGAGGGCTTAACCGCCACTGGCCAGACGGTCGAACTGGCCCGCACCGAAGCCATTCTGACCACCCCGGCAGGCCGGGAAATTCCGGTCATGCTCCGCCAAATTGCGCCGGGCCGCTACCAGCAGCGCCTCCGCCTGCCCGACCCCGGCGCGTACCAGGTAACAGTGACACAAGAGCGCGGCAACGAACCGCAGGAAGTGGCTACCACCGGTTTTATCGTCCCCTACCCTGCTGAATATAGTTTACCCTTTGAAGGCACAGGCACACCGCTGCTCCAGCGCATCGCCGAGGCAACCGGTGGTCGCACCTTCGCCTTGGGGGAGACGTTGCAGGTTGCCGGTTGCCGGTTGCCGGTTGATGATTGTGAAACGGAACAGACCCAAAATGCAGAAATAGCTTCATTTATAGAAAATCTGCAATCGAAAATTAAAAATCTGAAATCTGAAATCGAACTGTGGCCCTGGCTGCTGCTGGCTGCACTCGTTTTGTGGCCGATTGAAATTGCCTGGCGACGCTGGGGGCGATTGCGAATACAATGATGCCAACCAAGAGTTGTGTCTAAAAATTAACCACAGATTTCACCAATTACACAGAAAAAGAATAAAAATTTGTGAAATCTGTGTAATCTGTGGTTAAAACTCTAATTTTAGATATAAGGAAAGTTCAATGACCTCACCCTATCTTGAGCAAGAATACCAAGCAAATACCAAAGGGGTTGAACCCCAAATTACCGTAGACGGTTTTCGCCAGACGGTGGCTGCCATCGAACAAGAAGTGGCTAAAGTGATTGTGGGCCAGCAAACGCTGGTCCGCCAACTGTTATTAACCCTGCTGGGCGGCGGGAACGCCCTGCTGGAAGGCGCGCCGGGCCTGGGTAAAACGATGTTGGTCCAAACCCTAGCCGATGTCATTCACTGTGGCTTCAGCCGCATCCAATTCACCCCCGATTTGATGCCGGCGGATATTGTTGGCACGACGATGATTGCGGTGGATGAGAACAACCAGCGATTCTTCCGCTTTGAGCCGGGGCCGATTTTTGCCAACATCGTCCTGGCCGACGAAATCAACCGGGCCACGCCCAAAACCCAATCGGCCCTGTTAGAAGCTATGCAGGAGCGCAAGGTGACGGTAGCCAAAACCACCTATCCCCTGGAACAACCCTTTTTTGTGCTGGCCACCCAAAACCCCATCGAAATGGAAGGCACCTATCCCCTGCCCGAAGCGCAGCTTGACCGCTTCTTCTTTCAGATTCAGGTGGATTTCCCCAATCACAACGAGTTGATTGAAATTGCCAACCGCACCACCGGCGCGGACGAGTCGCGCCCGGCTACAGTCGCCAGCGGGGCCACGATTGTAGCCATGCAGCGGCTGGTCCGGCAGGTGCCGATTGCCAGCCACTTGACCGCCTACGCCGTCAGCCTTTTAGAGGCGACCCATCCTCAGCAGAGCAGCGCGCCTGATTACGTGCGCCGCTTTGTGCGCTATGGAGCCAGCCCGCGCGGCCTACAGGCGATGATTCTGGCCGCCAAAACACTGGCTCTGATTGATAACCGCCATAATGTGGACCACCGCGATGTGCAGGCGGCCATGCTGCCGGCCCTGCGCCACCGGCTGATTCTCAACTTCGAGGGCCAAGCCGAAGGCATCACCGCCGATGAAATTTTACGCCAGGTTATCCAGCGGGTGGCCCTAACCTAATCTCCCATAACTCAATCTGGACAAAGTGCTGTCCTTATGATAAACTCAATGCATACGAGTCAAACCCAAGAATTAGGTTCTGACTGGGCCAGACTCAAGTGGAGACAACTGAGGACAAGCAAGATGGAGTATCGCGCACGAGTTTTATGTATTGACGACGAGCCTGGGGTGGTGGAGTTGGTCAGCCTGATTCTAAAATCCCAGAACATCCTGGTGGAAGGCGCGGAGAGCGGCACGGAGGGTTTGGCAGCGATGCGCAAAAATCCGCCTGATGCGGTGCTGCTTGATATCATGATGCCTGAAATGGACGGCTGGGAAGTTTATAAACAGATGCGGGCCGACGAGTCTCTAAAAAATGTTCCTGTGATTATCTTAACTGCCAGAAACAGCTCGTTTGAAGAGATAATTGCCCGCGAGCGGGCTGGCGTCAACGATTACGTAACCAAACCCTTCGTACCTAACGACCTGAGAAGCAGCCTGTCCCGGATTTTGGGCCTGGCCACTAATTAAACCACGATGAACCAGAAAAAACATATCCTCTGCATCGAGGATGAACCTGAAATGATCGAATTGATGCGCTTGGTCCTGGAACGGGAAGGCTTTGAGGTGACCGGCGCAGTAGGTGGCGAGCAAGGCCTGACGGCGATGCGTCAAACAAAGCCGGATTTGATTCTGCTTGATTTGATGATGCCCGGCATAGACGGCTGGGAAGTGTACCGGCAAATGCGCGCCGATAAAGAGTTAATGGACATCCCGGTGGTTATTGTGACCGCCAAGGCCCAAAGTATTGATAAAGTGTTGGGTTTGCAAGTGGCCAAAGTAGCCGATTATATCACCAAGCCTTTTGGCCCCAAGGACTTGATCAACAGCATCGCCAAGGTGTTTGCCAAACAAAAAACAAGTTAATCAAGGTGTACTATCTTTTCTTTAGTGGCCCTTGCGATATTGCAACACCACAGAGGATTTAATCACCAATTTACATCTCTATAGCTAAGGGAATAACTCAGCAGCAAAACACCTTCATCTTACTTAAAAAGATGAAGGTGTTTTTCTTTAATCTCCGGCAAAATCATTACCTACTTTTAACTAACTGGATTATCTAACCTCAAGACATGGAAGCAAACCAGGTCTCGAAGACCGGACCGGCGAGGGTGGCGTGCGATCCGGGCAGCAGGAACCCCCGTTTCATAGAGGTCATAATCCGGGTTATTTAGTACCTATCCGAAAACCCGTAGGTTGGCATCCCTGCCAGCCGATGACGCATAGATCTACAGAGGTTTTCGAGGGTGCGTTCCAGTTTCTTGGTAGACATAAAATACTGAAAAAATCTTGCAGTTGAGACCCAGTTTAGAGCAGGATTGATAGAATTTAAGGATAAATTATCCTTAAATTCTGCGAATCCTGCTCTGAACGTGGGCTGTAAATAAACTCGTCAAAAATTTGAAACCCACCCGTTTTCGGATAGGCTCTTGTAATCCACCTCTTCATCTTTGGCGGGAGAAGGGACAAAGATTTTCTGAACCTTCCTAAATACTCACCTAAACGTAAGCGAATGGCGGTGTACACGGTAAGTTTTTTCGGATATATTAAGGTCATCTGAAACCCAGAGTGATTAATTATTGTTTAGGAGGCTGTTCTCCTTAACACGCTGGGAATGTTTGGCAGAAGATGTAGTACTTGTTGATATTGATTGTATATAAAAGAGAGGAACTTCAGTTCAAAAGTAAATTGGCTAAAAACAGATGTAGTAAAAACGCGGCCTTGACGTATAAATAAACAACACCACATCTTATCTGGGCCCGGATAGGAGTAAAGATTTTGCAAACCGTTGCAGCGGAAGATGTTAGCATAAAAAGTAAAGAGGTTTCTGAGCCAAAACTGGATTTAGCCGCTCTCTTCCAACAGTACTATCCGCGTATCTACAACTACCTGCGCTATCGGGTCAACTCGGTGGAGGATGCCGAAGACCTCATTAGCACCGTCTTTGAGCAGGCTTATACACACCAGGCGCAATTCGACTCAGGCAGGGGCGCTTTTTCGACCTGGCTGTTTCGGATCGCCCACAATGAGCTGGTCAGTTACTATCGCAAAAGGACAAGCCGCTTAAATTGGGAAACCGGCGCTGAAATTCCCCCGGATTTGATGACCCATGACCCTTCGCCTGAAACCCAAATTGTCCACCAGGAGGCGCTGGTTTTGATGCTGCGCTGCCTGGAACACTTGAACGAGCGAGACCAGGAGATTATCAGCCTGAAGTTTGCCGGCCGGCTCAGAAACAATGAGATCAGCGAGATTATGGAGATGCCCGAAAAAACGGTCAGCGTGGTGCTGCTGAGAGCGGTCCGGCGTTTGCGCCAGGAAATGGAAAAGGAGGCCGCCTGATGAACGAACAACAACTGGCTGATCTCTTTTCGGAACAGCTTGATCGTCTGCTGGCGGGTGAGCCAACTCAGCTCCCCCCGGAAACGGACGATCTACCGGAGCTGTTAGAGATCATCGGGTCATCAACTACTCAAACCCACTTTCAGGCCAGCCCTGCCGCTCAGGCGGCCTTTCAGAGCCAACTGGCGGGCTGGTTTGGATTAGTTGCCAACGGAGGAACCCCCATGACCATCTTAGGTTTATCAAAAATTTGGTTTATCAGTATTGTCGTTGCTGTCATCACTGTCGTCGGCGGGGCCGGTATCATTGCCGTGATTACCACCGGTATTTTTATCTTCAGAGGTGGCCCGGTCGTCTCTGTGCCGACAAAGACTCCCACCGCTCAGGGAACGTTAACGGTCACGGCTTCGCCGGTTGCTTCTACCACCGTTACCGCGGTAGGCACACCAACAGTCATTGCTTCGGGAACCCCCACCGCTACTGTTACGGGCACACCCGCTCTACCGCCGGTCGCCGGGCTGCCGCCGCTCGTATTTATCGGCCACTTCCACCTTCCCCGTGTGTGCGCCGGAGTTTACACCACTCAAAGCACCCTGGTCAATGTCGGCAGCGAGCCGGTTGATAACGCCGCCCTGGCCTGGGAAGTGATTGAAGGAGCGGACCTGGTGGATACGGTCGGGTTCAGTTCGGCCAATCTGGTTTCAGGGGTGGACGATGATGATGATGATGATGATGCAGGGATAGACCCCGCTGCCGTTGCCGTAACCAGTAACCCTCTTATCGGCGCGGTTGATTTTCAGCCTATTTCGGTTGAACAGAAGGTCAAGCTGGATGTCAAAGTGAAAGTCAAAGATGATTGGTGGAAACACGAGGGCGAAACAAAAATCAAGGTCAAACTCTCCATCAAAAACAAATTTGACCTTCAGCCGCATCCCGGCCACAATCAATACAGTCAGATCATCACCATCGTTAGGCAGGATGCCCAATGGGTCAGCCTGGTTGGCTTTCCGCACAACTTTGGCGAAAACCGGATGCTGGTCAACGGGCGGATCGTCGTCGTCAATGGCTGCACCGGCCTACCGGCCAACTGGCCGCCTGGGTCCAAAATTCAGGTGGTGGGCTGGCTGCAACCGGATGGTACCTTTATCGCTATTAACATCATCATCGTCAACATCAACATCATCACCGGCGATTTTAACAGCGGCGTTCCCTTACCTGGTCATGACAATGATGACGGTGGTAGCAGCGGTGGTGGCGGCGGTGGCAGCCGAGGCGGCGGCAGCGGCGGCAGTAAGGGTGGGAGTAAGTAATGGAGGAGAAAATGTCAGCCATTTCACCTGAGGAAACTACGCCACGTTCGAAACAGGACTCTAAAAAGAATATCTTTCTGACTGTGGGCGGGGTGGGCTGCGTTTTGTTACTCTGTCTGGGTCTATCCATTGGCGGCGGTCTCTTCTTTGTTCGTAGTGGCTTGACAGCCTCGGCGGATAACACCTCAGCAGTTTCGCCGGAAGCCGAAGAATCTCAGCAGGGTGGATTTCTGGCAGACGTATTCGGTGACAATGAGACGGCATCGGAGACCGAGGGAGATCAGCAAGGTGGGTCCCTGGGTGATAATGAGCCAGAGGCAGAAAGAGCAGAAGTTCCCGGCGGTCCGCCTGAAATGAGTCCGCTGAACTTCGCTCTAGAATCCGCTGAAACAGGCGAGCCGGTTGAGTCGAGCTTCTCCTTTGCCGAGGGCACGACTCAAGTGCACACAGTCTTTGAATATGCCAACTTGAGTCCAGAGATGATCTGGACTCAAGTCTCATACCATAATGGGATTGAGATTTCCCGGATCAGCCAGCCCTGGCTCGAAGGGGTCAGTGGGAGGTATGACTACGTGATTGAAGCCGGCGGCGAACCTCTGTCGGCGGGGGAATGGGCGTTGGAATTTTACATCAACGACGAGCTGCTAACGGCCGGCAGCTTTACCATCGAAAGCGCCGAGGACACAGCCGCCGCCGAAGCCCCTGACCTGGCCGACTTACCCCAAGTGTATCTGCTGGTCTATCCAAAGTGGAACGGCGAAAAGCACGACCTGTATTTGAACGACACCAACGGCAGCCGGGAGCAGTTCATTTTGGGGCGAGCCGCCGGGCCGTCCTGGTCGCTGGACAGCCGTTATATTTTTGTCTATGGCGAGGAAGGCATTGATCAGCTCTACCCCCAGTCGGGCGTCACCAACGGCATTATGCGTCTGACGGCCACCTCTCTGCCTGCCAGCAACAATCAAATTCAGATCTATCAAGGGCACGGCTGGAACGACGGCACGGCTCGCTGGGCCAATGTGGCCCCAGATGGAACGATGATCGCTTATGATGGCGATCGGGGCGGCGGCCGCCGAATCTACTTCCTGGGCACCGCGGCCAATCAGCAGTTCCGCTACGAGATCATCGGCGAGCAGGCCGATTGGTCGCCGGATAGCCAGAAAATCGTCTACCGTTCCGGTCGCAACAACCAGACCGGTATCTGGATTTCCAGCCGCACCGACTCCGGGCACACCCGCATCACCAGCAGTGGCAGCGACTCATTCCCGGCCTGGTCGCCGGATGGTCAGACCATTGCTTTCAGCCGCGATGTGGGCGGCAGCACCGATATTTACACGGTTAATGTAGATGGCAGCAATTTGCAGCGTCTCACCGATGCGCCCGGCCACGACACCCTGCCCGCTTATCTGCCCAACGGCGATCTCGTTTTCCGCAGCAGCCGCAGCGGCGGTTGGAGCATCTGGAAAATGAAGAGCGATGGCTCGGACCAAGTCGAAATCATTCCCCAGGCCCCGGTTGGCCCTGACTGGTCGTTTAGCCGAATTGGGGTGCTACGCTGATAATATCGAGGTTGTGAAACAGGCATGGCCAGGTCAAATTCTGTCCAAACCCGAATATTTTTCTGGGCGGCCCTGTTGGTGAGCCTGCTGCTCAGTTTGCCCATCGGCTTAGCCACATCTACGGTCGGCCAAAGCCCCGGCGACCTGGTCATCAATGAGTTCGTGGCCGCCAACCAAACCGGCCTCACCGACGAGGATGGCGACTATGCCGATTGGATTGAACTTTACAACCGGGGCGACCAACCTGTCAACCTGGCCGGTTGGTCATTGACCGATGATCCCGCTGAACCGGAAAAATGGACCTTCCCGGAGATGACGCTGGGCAGCCAGGAGTATTTGCTTGTCTTTGCTTCCGGCAAAGACCGCCAGGCGGCTCAACCCAATGTAGAACTGCATACGAATTTTAAGCTCAGTCAAGCGGGAGAATTTTTAGGGCTTTACAATATCTTCCAGGCTCAATTTGTGGATGTCACCTGGCCTGCCGACCCTGTTCGCTCAGACGGGGAAATTAATCAAAAATTTCCTGAGCAGTTGGCCGATGTCTCTTATGGCCGCTATCGTCACCAGGCCCATGACCGGGCTTATGGTTATTTCCAGAACCCTACTCCGGGCCAGCCCAACGACGAAACCTCCGGCTGGGCCGGCCTGGTCGCTCCGGTTACATTCAGCATCGAGCGGGGTTTTTACGAAATACCTTTCACCCTTGAGTTAGCTACTACCACCCCCGGCGCAATCATCCGCTATACCACCGATGGCAGCGAACCAACCGAGACCGGCGGCGTGGTTTACACAGCCCCCTTGACGATCAGCAGCACCAGCCTGGTTCGTGCGGCGGCCTTCAAACCCAACTTTCGGACCTCACCCGCTGTTACCCACAGTTACATTTTTCTCGATGATGTTTTAACCCAGCCTCAAAATCCAGCCGGTTTTCCCGGGACGTGGGGCGGTTACAAAGGGGCCCCCGTGCTGGCCGACTATGAAATGGACCCGGAGGTGGTCAATGATCCCCGCTATCGGCCTGTCATCAAGGAAGCGCTCCGGGCCATTCCCACCCTGTCCCTGGTGACGGATATGCCCAACTTCTACCATCTCTACGCCAATCCGGGGCGCAGAGGCCGGGCCTGGGAGCGTCCGGTTTCGGTGGAACTGCTTGACCCCCAAAACAGCCGGTCCGGCTTTCAAATCAACGCCGGTTTGCGGATGCACGGTGAGTTGGGTCGGTCGGGGAATATCCCTAAACACCCTATGCGGCTTTTTTTCAGAAGTGAGTACGGCGCAGCCAGGCTCCATTATCCTCTCTTTCCCGGTTCCCCGGTTGACGAATTTGATACCCTCATCCTGCGCAGTGGGGTCAACCGCAGTTATGCCGGTTTTCCCAAATGGCTCGATGCTCTTAAGTTGACCACCTACACCCGCGACGAGTGGCTGCGGGCTTCCCAACTGGCCGTATCCGGCTATGGCGCGCGGGGCCGCTTTGTCCATCTTTACCTGAATGGCCTGTATTGGGGTTTGTACAACATTGTTGAAAGGCCGGACGAAGCTTTTATGTCGGCCCACTTTGGCGGGGGGGAGGAGGATTGGCAGGTGGTTGACCACGATACAACCGTCGCCAATACCAGCCAGCGGTTTAAGGCTTTACATCAACTGGCTCAAGAAGGTGATTTGCAAGACCCGGAAAAATATGCGGCCATCCAGACCTATCTCGATATTCCTCATTTTATGGATTATCTGATCTTAAACTGGTACAGCGGTAATCTCGATTGGGGTTTTAATAACTGGTTTGCGGCGGTGCAAAACCCGGCCGGCCAGGTGCGATACTTTGTCTGGGATGGAGAACGAACCTGGTTTGACGGCGCCGAAATTTATATAGAGTATGATGACTACGAAGGGCAACCCAACCTGGTCAAACCTCTCTTTAATGCGCTGCTTGAGAACCCCGATTTCAGAGTGAAACTGGCCGACCGGATGTACCGGCACTTGTTTCATGATGGCCCTCTCGCCGACGCCAACGCCCAGGCCCGCTGGCTGAGTCTCAATCAAGAGATTGAACAAGCCATCATTGGCGAGTCCGCTCGCTGGGGCGATACCCGTTTCGAGACGCCCCTGACCCAGGCAGATTGGTTCAAAGCCAGAGACGACGTGCTCAGACAGATGGAAGGTAACGCCGCCCGGCTGATGGCCCTGGCCCGCCAGGAGGGTTACTACCCCAAACTTGACCCGCCGGCCTTCAGTCAACAAGGCGGCCAGATTGCGCCTGGCTTCATCTTGACGATAACCGGCGTCTCCCCCGGAGAGGGGGCAATTCTTTACACCACCGATGGCTCTGACCCCCGCCAACCTGTAACCGGCGCAATTGCGTCTACGGCCAACACCTACCGCACCCCTCTCATTCTGACCAGCACGACCCACCTCAAAGCGCGGGTGTTTCGGGGGGGTGTTTGGAGCGCCCTAAATGAAGCCAGCTTCACCCTTGAAGCCGAGTTCAAAAGCCGTCTCCAGATTACCGAAATTATGTACAATCCGGTTGGCGGCGATGATTATGAGTTTATCGAACTGAAGAACGTTGGGTCTAGCGATTTGGAGCTCTCTCGTCTCTCCTTTGTCGAAGGGATTCGGTTCACCTTCCCGCCCAACTCCCCCGCTCTCGCGCCTCAGCAATTGCTGGTACTGGTTCGCAACCCGGCCGCATTCGCCCAAAGGTACCCAGGTGTGCGGGTGGCTGGAGTCTACCAGGGCCAACTCTCCAATAAAGGCGAGACCCTTCGTCTGCAAGATGCTCAAGGTCAGGATATGATCTGGCTGGATTATGATGATGAGAATGGTTGGCCGGTGAGCGCGGATGGTCAAGGTGACTCCCTGGTATGGGTGGATGTGACGCAAGACCCCAACAGCCCGGTCAACTGGCGCGCCAGCGTTAATCTCAAGGGATCGCCGGGAGCCGACGAGCGGATGGTCTCTTCACTCTTCAAAAACTTGGGGATTCAAGCTTGGCTGCGATAACCAGTTAGCGATGCTACTGTCGCTCAATTATGGCTTTTACTTTTCCTCTTTCTGGAATAACGAGAGATACTCCCCATACCCCTCTTCTTCCAGCTTTTCCACGGGAATAAAACGCAATGCGGCCGAGTTCATGCAAAAGCGCAGGCCGGTTGGCTCCGGGCCGTCGTCAAAAACGTGGCCCAGATGAGAATCGGCGTGCTTGGAGCGCACTTCGGTGCGGGCCATCCAGAGCTGACGGTCAACGCGAGTGGTAATATTCTCCGGTTCGAGGGGTTGGGTAAAGCTGGGCCAACCCGTGCCGGAATCGTACTTGTCCAACGAGCTAAACAGCGGTTCACCGGAGACCACATCTACGTAAATGCCCGGTTTTTTGTTATCCCAATATTCATTGCGAAAAGGCGGTTCGGTCCCCTCGTGCTGCGTCACCTGGTACTGTTCCGGCGACAGGCGCTGGCGCAGTTCGGCATCGGACGGTTTTTTAAAGTTTTTCATCTTGACCTCCTTAAAAGTAAGTTGCTTGGAGTACAAAAGCATAGCTTTTGTACTCCAGATTTTCATTCTCGCTGTTCCAGAATATCTTAGCCCGCAGCCACATCAGAGTCAAAGATAACCAGTGGCAAGTCTATTTCGCCCTCAGCACCGACCAGCACTGCCTCGTAAAGCCCCGACGTTAAATGCGCCGAGCCAAAGGTGACGCTGCCAAAGAAACTGGCTTCGTAAGGGGGCAGCCACATCAAAGCATCTTCTTCGGCGCTGCCACCTGCCGGAACAAGCACAATCCGGTCCGACTCTTCGCCGGTGGGGGTATGATAGCGAATCACAATCGGCTGGCCGACCTCAACCCGCCGCCGGTCGGTGGCGACAAACAGGGGCGGGACCACGGGCGTGACCCTTACAGTCGAGACAACCCCGCTGTGATCCGAAGGAAAGGGCTGCACCCCAATATCCACATCGGGGACACCAGCAGGGCCAACCAGTTCGCTGTTGAGCACTTCCACCGGCCCCCCGGCAAAAACCAAATCTATTCGGTCCACCATCTCGTCGGGCTTGAGTCGGGGGTAGGGATAACCGTAAGTCCAGGTGATGCCCGGTTGAGCCACTGGGTCAGGATGCGCTACCCGATAGGTGTCCTGTAGTCCCGCCGCTTCGACCGCCGCCGTAACCGGCCATTCCAGCGGATATTTCACCTCCTCCCGTGCTTCGACCACTACTTCGGTCCAGTCCCGATGCGAGGGCGTGTTAAAATCGCCGGTCAGAAAAACCGGCGTTCCCGCTTCAACCAACTTCGACAAGGTGGCTAACTGTGGTTCAATCACCGTCAGGCGAGTTGTTTTTTCCAGCTCCAGCACTTCTTCGGGGGCAGAACCATCCCGCACGGCATACGGTCCATAGGGGTCAGAGGGCAGATGCACATTGGCCAAGGCGACCACCTCGCCGGGATTAATCTGGGCATAAATATACATACCGTTCCCATCTGGGGGATCAATCAAAGGAAAACGGGAGATAATTTGCAGCCGCTCGTTGGCGTGAGGCCAGCCCAGCGCCTCGGCCACACGACGGGTATTCCCGCCCGCTTCCTGCAAGCCGACAATATCGGCCCTGGCTGCCTTAATCGTCTCAACCACCTGGTTAAAATCCACCAACTCACCCCCAACCCAAATATTAAAGGTCATCACCCGGATTTCGACCGCTGCCGGACCGTTCTCTTGCGCCTGCGCCGCCAACACCGAGCAGAAGAACAGCAGCACTGCCAGCAGCAAGCCTCGTTTCCAGAGAAATTTCACCCTCATCTCTCCCTCCTATAAATAAATGTAGATAAAAGTTCGGCCCACTATAGCAGCCGCTATTTAATAGCTCTTTAAAGCTCGGTTAACCACCCATTAAAGGCAGGTAAAGTTATTTTAATAAAGTTTGGTAGTAATGGAACGAAGGGGCTTGTGGGCAGACATTATGGCACACACAGCGCTGGTGTAGCAAGTGCGGCGGCCAATCGTAATTAGCTTGGAAGGTTGGAAGACTGGAGGGCTAGATTAAGAAGCATCCATTCCTCCAATCCTCCACCTTACCAGGCGACTGGCGTCTGATGAAGGCCAGTCACCTTGAGGGGTTAGCGAGAGATCCTAAAAAGAGACCGGCTTCGATTTAAGAGCAAGCCCGCTGCAACCAGGCTGAGGCCCAGCGCCGCTATCAACCCACCGATCCAGCTGTTCGCGGACAAATCGCCGCCGGAAGCAGGCAGGGTGGCCGGAGCGGGTTCGGCGGCAGGGGCGGACTCAGCCGGAGCAGAAGCAGCCGGGGCTGGGGCCGCCGGTTCGGGTAAGGGCGTACCGGCCATACCGGTCAGCCTGTCATATTTGACCACCTGACCGGAGCCGGGTGCGCCGATGCCGTTAAGGGTAACATAAGCATCGCCCGCCGTGTTGAAGTCAATTGAGGTAGGGAAGGACAGGCCGCTCATGACCACTTCTGAGGCATCGCCTTCTTTGACCCGAATAACTGCACCGCTGTTCGGCACCGGGCCTTGTTCGGTGAATTGGCCGATTTGCACGGCGTACAGGTTGCCGTCAGGGCCGGCGCGGAGGTCGGTCACCATCGTCAGGCCGGTGGCGTAATCGCTCACCTGCCCGTCCGAAGTTACTTTAACCACTTTGGCCGAGCCGGGCAGGAATGGAAAACCGGGTAAAAAGGAGACATAAGCACTGCCGTCGGGGCCAAAGGCAATGCCGGTGGGAACCGGGTCCGATTCCATCGCGCCGCCGCGGGCATCATTAGGCAATGGACTGGGCACACCGTCAAAAACCGCGACAATCTCAACTTCGCCGGTGGCTGGGTCTACCTTCAACAAATCGTTGGCCCCGGCATCTGTTACCCACAAGTTGCCGTCGGGGCCGGCGGCCAGGCCATAGGGGTGCGCTTCCTTAATGAAGCCGCCGGGGTTCTGGCTGGTTTCTAGCTTCCACAAATTGGACACTTCGCTCACCTGGCCGTTCTCAATCTTAACCACTGTAGCCATATTGGGCGCGGCGTCAGCACCAGCCGATTCAATCCAGAAGCCGCTGGTGGCATAGAGGGTGTCGTTGAGTAAAGCCAGCCGGGCGCCGCCGGTTGCTTCCATGCCTTGTAAAATCGAGGGGAGATTAACCACCACGCTCTGGGTTCCATCGGGGGTTACTTGAACTACCTGAGTGGTGTCGCCCAGTTTAGCCGTAACGGCTTCACCGGTCATGGGGTCGGTACCGGGCAGTTCTGTTTCACCACCCATGCCCGAATCAATCACCCAGACGCTTCCATCGGGGGCTACCAGCACACCCATTGGGCCGTTTAAACCCGTTGCTATGGGGGTTCCACCCTCCTGGGCATGGCTGATTCCGGCAGCCAGACCTAAAATTAAAACGAGGCTAACTACTAATACTACTTTTCTCATACAATATCTCCTTTTGATATTAGATAAAGTGTATAACTCATCTTTCGATAAAAATTGAGAGGCTATGGCGGAATTGGAGCAGAAGCCACAGCCAAGTCGGTGTAAATTGAAATTGGTAAGTCAAGCAGAGTTAAGATCCGAATTTGTAACGGCGATAAAGGTG
>Ga0209172_10001557_pt1 | contig 47445 bp, 33 predicted proteins | sample LarsenN4metaG_FD_184113 | JGI IMG/M metagenome (GOLD analysis project Ga0209172, IMG submission 184113) | Hot spring sediment bacterial and archeal communities from British Columbia, Canada, to study Microbial Dark Matter (Phase II) - Larsen... ... | reverse complement strand
TGCTTTGCAAGCTCCACTTGTCGATGACCTTTTGACCATTCACCCACAAGCGCACCCCGTCATCTGAGGACGTGTGAAACGTATAGGTCTCGTTGTACTTAGGCATGATCTGCCCACTCCAGCGGACTGAGAATTGATCTTGACCGACCGCTGAGTTTGGCGCACCACCGTTCCATTTAAAATTCACCGTGGCATCGGTGCGAGTCAGCTTCAAGTTTTGGAGATTGGTTCCTGCGAAGTATTCAGCTTTCAAGCCGTTGCCACTACCGATAATTGGCGCAGGTGCAGGGCTAGGGGTTGGGCTAGGAGCGGGGGCTGGTGGGGGTTGAATCGGTGTAGAGCTAGTTCCAGAAAAGAGTTGGCTCTGGGGCACAATTTCTTTGACTTGGGTGGGGCTAGACCACATCAACTGCGCTGTGGCATTCCCTGTGTTCTCAAAATACTCCAACCGGATGTCGTACTTCTTCCCAGCTTCCAGCGTAATCTTGCCCTGGTGTTCAGTTGTGCTTTGCAAGCTCCACTTGTCGATGACCTTTTGACCATTCACCCACAAGCGCACCCCGTCATCTGAGGACGTGTGAAACGTATAGGTCTCGTTGTACTTAGGCATGATCTGCCCACTCCAGCGGACCGAGAACTGTTCTTGACCGACCGCTGAGTTTGGCGCACCAAAGTTCCACTTAAAATTCACCGTGGCATCGGTGCGAGTCAGCTTCAAGTTCTTCAAGTCGGTGCCTGCAAAATACTCTGCCTTTAACCCGTTACCGTTGCCAATGATTGGGGCTTTGGGCTGCGACTCAGCTTGAGTATCCGTTGTCAACGTCGTTGCTTCTGAGCGGAGTTGGCTGGTCGGAATGACCTGCTTTTGCTGAGAAGGGCTAGACCAGAGCAATTGAGAAGTAGCATTGCCGTTATTCTCAAAGTACTCCATCTTAATGTCGTAGGGCTTGCCTGCCTCAAGTTTGAGACTGCCTTTATTTTCTGTCTCTTGGTGCAGCGTCCAGTTATCAACGAGCTTCTGACCATTCACCCAGAGACGCACACCATCATCAGAATTGGTGTGGAACGTGTAGGTTTCCGATCGCGTGGGGATTACCTGTCCCGTCCAACGCACTGAGAAGTAGTCAGCACTGACATTCGTAGCCGGAGATTGCGTGCCCCAGCGAAAATTGACAGCCCCATCCGTACGAGTTTGTTTGAGTTGGTTGAAGTTAGTGCCCTGAAAATATTCGCCCTTTAAGCCATTGACGTAGCTAGAGCTGCTGGACTTGAGCAGATCAGGGTTGAGTTCCGTATTCAGGGCGGTTGTCCCTGCCTGGGTCGGAGTCGTCGATAGACTCGTCGAAAGGTTATTGGAGCTGAGAGGATTAGAGTTCGTCAGCATATCTGTTTCTCCAAAGCGTGGGTTGTGGTTGGTAGGAGGCAACCCTAGCTGGCAAAAATAGCCAGCCTAAACGGAGCGTTGCGAAAGGGGGGAAATTCGTAACGCCAGAAGAATCTGAGTTAAAAACAAAAGTTCAGGTTTGCTGAGTCAGCGTCAGCATGGCCAATCGCCCAGCGCGATCGCACCTTAGCAGTTCATTCATCATGGAAGTGTTAGCAGCACCGTTTGCCCTGCTATGGGGCACAGCAAAGATGCAATGGAAGTGATTTAAAAAGCTATTGAAGTCAGTGACGACTCAGTGCAGGAAGCGTTGCAAAATAGGCCAAATCGTTGGACAAATGCTACAGGGTCAGATTTGGTATTGAGATCAAGCTGTAGATAACCTGCATACGCGTTTTATAAAGCCTTATAGGCCGGAATCAGTAAGATCATTCATGACATAAGGAACACAACGGGACACTGATCAGTCCATCACTTATCTGGTTTGATAATGCAAGCATCTGGTAGAAGCCCCAAGTAATTGACTGAAGCCCGGTCATTTCTTGACCTTTGACTTTGACTGTAGCTTAGGATGCCTGACCTCAGTTTTAGCTATTTAGTTGCCAGTTTGTCTGGTGTCTACAGGTGTTAATGCCCGCAATTGGCTAACTTCTGCGTTTGTACGGAACCCACAACGACGAGAACCATTCCACATTGTTAAATTTGCGTAAAGTCAGACAAAACAGGTGTTCTACTACTCATCTCAAAGCCAGTTCAGAAAAGTCTTACAGCGATCTCGGTATTTTTTATAAACCTCTGAGCCACTTCCTTTTTTAGGCAATTTACAGGCTCTATTTGTGATTTTCTGGTCTGAGATGCAAAACCGCAGGACAATTTAGTTTTGTCAATCAGCACAATGACACTTGCCGTAGCGTCCTACACTATTTGAAGCGGCCATCGTATCAGAAAGTCGTTGCATGACATGCTTTGCGATCGCCAACTCCTGACAAAATGGGCAAGGCTCTGTGCCGTTCGTCTTTATAATGAAAGATTGCAACGCCGCTTTGAATGTTGTAATTCACTTAGCCTAGCTACTTTTAGGATTCTCTATGTCTCGCGATCGCGCTTCTGACACCCCGCAACCCAACTCGACCCTCGAAGAAATTCGCGCCACCCGACTTGAAAAGGTCGAGCAACTGAAGCAAACCGGGCAAATCCCCTTTGCTTATCGCTGGGAGGTGACTCACCACGCTGCCGAGTTACAAGCCAAATTTGCTGATTTACCTAACGGTGAAGAAGCCGAGTTTGAAGTATCCGTGGCAGGGCGCGTGATGGCACGGCGCGTGATGGGCAAAAAGCTGGCTTTCTTTAGTCTGCAAGACGAGACAGGCACGATTCAACTTTACTTAGATGAGGCTCGCATCACTGAGCATCAATCCCAACCGGATGCATTTAGTCATTTAATTCAGCTGACGGATGTGGGTGACATCTTAGGAGCCAAAGGCATTCTCAAGCGCACCAATCGGGGTGAGTTATCAGTCAACGTCAGCGAATACTCAGTGTTAACCAAATCGCTGCTCCCTTTACCCGACAAATGGCATGGCTTAACGGATGTTGCAAAGCGCTATCGGCAGCGGTACGTTGACTTGATCGTTAACCCAGAAGTACGCGAAACCTTCCGTCGGCGCGCCCTTATTACAGCATCCATTCGCCGTTACCTCGACCAGCAAGGGTTTATTGAAATTGAAACGCCTGTGTTGATGAGTGAAGCGGGTGGTGCCGAGGCACGTCCCTTCATTACGTATCACAACACGTTAGAGATGGACTTGTATCTGCGAATTGCGACTGAGCTGCACCTGAAGCGGCTGATCGTTGGCGGCTTTGAAAAAGTGTTTGAGTTAGGCCGCATCTTTCGCAATGAGGGCGTCTCGACCCGTCACAACCCAGAGTTTACAACGATCGAGTTGTATCAAGCCTACGCCGACTACCATGACATGATGGCCTTGACCGAGACGATTATCTCAACCGCCGCTCAAGAGGTCTTAGGTACACTCAAAATCTCGTATCAGGGCACAGAGGTTGACCTTACCCCGCCTTGGCGTCGAGTCACCATGCACGACATTGTGCAAGAAAAAACAGGCGTTGACTTTAGCCAATTTACAGACTTAGAAGCAGCGAAAGCCGCCGCCAAACAAGCCGGACTGCATGACATCGACGAGTGTGAGTCGATTGGTAAGATCCTCAACGAAGCTTTTGAACAAAAGGTTGAAGAAACGCTGATCCAGCCGACGTTTATCATCGACTACCCGGTTGAAATCTCACCGTTGGCAAAACCGCACCGCTCAAAGCCGGGTTTGGTTGAACGGTTTGAGTTGTTTATTGTCGGGCGCGAAACGGCAAATAGTTTTTCAGAGTTGACTGACCCCATTGATCAGCGCGATCGCCTGGAGGCTCAAGCTGCCCGCAAAGTCGCCGGAGATTTAGAAGCTCACAACGTCGATGAAGACTTTTTAACGGCGCTGGAGTATGGTATGCCCCCAACAGGAGGTCTGGGCATCGGCATCGATCGCCTGGTCATGCTGCTAACTGATAGCCCCAGCATCCGAGATGTGATTGCCTTCCCACTCTTAAAACCCGAAAAGAGCGAAGATGCTTAGTGCTTGAGGATCAGGGAGGGTTGAAATAAGGCCACCCCCAACCATAAAACGTCCCCTTAAAACAAAAGTCCTACTCTTTTCAGAGTAGGACTCACTGCTGAGGCTTTCCAGAAACTCAAAAACGCGCTATCAGAGAGTTAGCTGACTGGTTGTTCAACCTCATCAAGCTCAGAAACTTGAACTTCATCCGCCTCTTCGCGGGGCAACACCAGATTCAACACGATCGCGGTCAAACCACCCGCCGAAATCCCCGAAGAAAACACACCCTTAATTGTTGGGTGCAGCTTGTCCACAATTTCAGGGGTATAGGTCACTCCCAAACCGATTGCAAGCGAAGTACCAATGATAATCAGGGCACGGCGATCGAGCGGTACTCCTGCCAGAATGTTAATTCCAGCAAACACGATCGAACCGAACATAATAATCGTCGCACCACCCAGCACAGGCTGAGGTAAAGTCTGGAAGATAGCAGCCACGATTGGGAAAATTCCCAACAGAGACAGAATACCGGCAATAAAGAACCCGATATAGCGACTTCCCACACCTGTAATTTGAATCACACCATTGTTTTGGCTAAATGTCGTATTTGGGAAGGTGTTAAACACAGCTGCGATTAAAGAGTTGACGCCATCCCCCAAAACACCACCCTTGATCCGTCGCATGTAGAGACCACCTTTCACAGGTTCACCTGACACAGCAGAGGTCGCGGTTAGGTCACCAATTGTCTCAATCGTTGTAATGATATACAGCAGAATGAATGGGATAAAGGCTGAGAAATTAAAGCTCATGCCGTAGCGGAAAGGAATTGGCGGCGCAATTACAGGCACGTTCGCCAAATTTAGTGGGGGAACCATCCCCAAGAACAAAGCCACGATATAGCCAATCACCAGACCAATTACAACCGAAGCCATCCGTAAATAGGGATTTTTGCTGCGATTAAAGAAAATAATAATTGCCAGCACCATCATCGACACCCCAATATTCTTTGGATCGCCAAAGGTGCCATTCTTTAGTGCTACAGCCCCTCCCCCCATACTGATCACCCCCGTCTTAATCAAGGTGAGGCCAATAATCATGACGATCGTGCCAGTCACCAGCGGGGTAATGATCTTGCTGGCAAGGTGTAAAAAACGACTCAGAAAAATTTCAATGAAGGCACCGAAGAAGCAGAGGCCAAAAATGAGGCTAAGCGCCTGCTGCACAGATCCACCTGACTTTGTCACAGCTAAACCAGCCGTAATAATTGGGCCTAAAAAGGAAAAACTGGTGCCCTGAATACTCAACAAGCCCGAACCAACCGGACCAATACGCTTTGCCTGGATAAACGTACAAATTCCCGAAATAAACAGTGACATGCTAACGATGTAACGTGTGTCTTCGGGAGGTAACTCAAGCGCGTTTGAAATCAATAGCGGTGGCGTAATAATGCCAACAAAGACCGCCAGAACGTGTTGCATACAGCAATTCTCATTTTGAAACATTTGTACTGAAGTCAGAGCCTCTAAAGGCTTGTGCGCTCAATTTTATGAACGGCAGAATGGGTATTCCAGCCATTGATAGCTGTTCAAAATGAATATTTTTGTGAGAATTATTCTCATACTGAGAATTGCTGTGTTGCATAGCGATCAAAATCGCTTCAATAACAGGAGGACGGTCTTCTAAACCGTAAATTAGCCCACTTGGACGGGCAGGTGAATTACCAGTGTCTGTCGTCATTCTTGAGTGCCTTCTCTAAGGAACCACTGCTCGCAATCGCAACCTTTAGAAGCAGAGCAGCTAACTATTTCGATAGAGTCTAGTCAATATAAATGACGGATTTCGTGATGGTTGTTACATCCAGAGAAAATTTTTCATTTTTTGTATACAGAATACATAGTTTTTCTCTCAACCATTGGTTAAGCCCTATGTTGAGGCTTTCGCGTGTTTTGTGCGTCATCCCTTTTGAGCCGCCGTTCTACATGCAAATCAACAGGTTAGGGCATGTCGGTGTTAGCCTAGAGAAGCTGATATTATCGATCAATTTTCCTGTGTTTTCAGCCATGAAAAAAGTAGTGGTGGGTCTTTCGGGTGGAGTTGACAGCTCAACCGCAGCCGCAATTCTATGTGAGCAAGGGTACGACGTTGAGGGCTTAACCCTATGGTTGATGCGTGGCAAGGGTCAGTGCTGCTCAGAGGGCATGGTTGACGCAGCGCGAATATGTGAGCAGCTCGGCATTTCACACCACATTGTTGATACCCGCGACAGCTTTCAAGAATATATTGTGGATTATTTAGTGTCGGGCTACAGCGAAGGGATTACACCCCTGCCTTGCTCACAATGTAATCGGGCTGTCAAGTTTGGGCCGATGCTGAATTACGCGCGGCAAGAGTTAGCGGGTGACTATATCGCGACAGGTCATTATGCGCGTACCCGCTATGATGCTGACCGCGATCGCTACCAGTTACTGCGAGCAATTGATCGCAATAAAGATCAGTCCTACTTTCTCTACGATCTGCCTCAAGACGTTTTGGCGCATGTCCTGTTTCCGCTGGGAGAAAAACATAAGCCCGAAACCCGCCAAATTGCTGGGCAATTTAACCTGTCCACTGCCGAAAAGCCCGAAAGCCAGGATCTTTGCTTAGTCGAGGCAAACGGCTCAATGCGCGCTTTTCTTGACAAGTATCTGACACCCCAAAAAGGCGATGTGGTTGATCAGTCCGGACGGGTGTTGGGGCAGCATGATGGCGTGCATCACTACACCATTGGTCAACGCAAAGGATTGGGCATTGCTCACAGCGAGCCGCTGTATGTGATTGGCCTGGATGCCGTCAACAATCGCGTCATTGTGGGCGATCGCGCCGCAACTTTCGCCGCAGAATGCACCGTACAACGGGTCAATTGGGTGTCTATCGCGCCCCCCGATGCCCCCATTCGCGCCGAAGTGCAAATTCGCTACCGCTCTAAACCAACACCAGCAACCGTCATGCCACTCGACAACAACCGCGTGCGGATTGTGTTTGACGAACCCCAATCGAGCATTACACCCGGTCAAGCAGCCGTTTGGTATGACGGTGAGGTGCTGCTAGGCGGTGGCATTATTGAGCGTCAGTCGCCTGCAGATAAGGGCTAAGCTGTTTGGCGATCGCTTCCACGTAAGGTTCCTGCAACATGCTGGAGTGCCCGCCGGGTACGTCAAACGCCTTTACACCTTGCGTCGCGCGATCGCCCCAACCAAATAGCGGATCCTTATACACATGGATAAACGGCTCATCATCAATCCCCGGTTGATCGACCACTAGCTTTTCGGTCGCACGGAATAGCAGTAACTCGCCCTCGTAGGGTTGAGGTTGATATTCCTTTGCCGCAAAACGGTAGACATCGCGAATTGTAATGTCTTGCAAGAAAGCGGGCACCGCTTGCTGACGCGCCAGATAGTAACGCAACAACCGCACCTTAGTGTGCTTAGCCAGGGTTTTTACCCGTTTCTGCGCCTGATAGGTCAAGAAATTTGTGCCCTTTTTCGCGACTTTTCCAGCAACGGTAGACAGCTTCAATAAGGGCTTTAGCAGGTACTTACTCTGGGGTAAACCAGTTTGAGCCGCTTTGGTGACAGCCGCTAAACGCTGCCAACGCTGACGGTTTTCGTAGGTGCTATCTTTCTTCTCGCGCATATCCGCCGCATCAATCAGCGCCACCAGAGGCACCGTTTCACCCTGAGCTTGTAGCTCAACCGCGATCGCCTGAGCTAATGCGCCCCCAGCGCACAACCCGCCTAAAAAGTAAGGACCATGCGGCTGCACACTGCGAATTTTCTCAATGTAGTAGCTGACCATCTCGCGAATCCGCGTATGAGCAACAGGCAAGTCTTCGCGGCTGTAGGGGCGTAACCCATAAACCGGGCGATCGCCACCGATCCGTTGAGCCAGGTTGAGGTAGAGAATTGTTTCGCCATCGGCATCATGCACAAAGAAAAACGGCGGTTGCTGACCACCTGCTTTGATTGTTACCAGCGAATCACGTGGGCCAGTCGCTTGATCGGGTTGGAGTGCCTGCGCCAGTTGCTCAATTGTGGGTGCTTCAAACAGCGTCGCCAGGGGGAAGCTCCTGCCAAACACCTGCTCGATTTTGCCAAACAGTTGAATCGCAAGCAGCGAGTTACCACCCAACTCAAAGAAGTTGTCACACACGCCCAACTCAGACACACCCAAAACAGCCTGCCAGATGTCGGCTAACTGACGCTCTACCTCATTGCGGGGTGGCACAATCGGCTGTGTTTTCTGATTGAGTAGAGCATCGCGATCGATCTCGCCCGTCTCAGTCAGCGGCATTTCATCGAGCTTGTGAAGTTGGCACGGAACACTCACGCCATAGCGATCGCTCAGTTCCAACCGCTCCAGTTGAACAGCATCCACCTCAGCGGTGTACCAGATCTTGAGTGCCTGCTTACCGTAGGTGCCGCCAACCGTCAGGGGTTCGATATGGTGACTGGTGCCTTCTAGACCGACTAGAACGTGCGGTTGTTGGTGATGAACAGCCGCCAACAACGTTTCTAAACCCTGCTGCACAGACATTGCATAGTGCCCTTGGGCGCGGGTCGCCTCTTTGCCCTGATAGCCCTTACTCACACCCAGATCATCCCAGGTGCTAGAGCCAAAACAGTAACTCTGGCGAGCCTTTTGGCGATGCTGGTAGAGGCTAAAGCTATCCAAAAAGTTATTCGCTGCCGAATAACCACCCACCGTTGCGCCACCAAAGAAGCTAATCAGCGAAGAGAAGCCAATAAAGAGGTACTCAGGCTGTTGTTGCATCAGTTGATGCAGCACCCAGGTGCCGACCACCTTGGGTTCCAACGTTTTAGCAAAAGTCTCAGCCGTTTCTTCCATCAGCCAGCGGTCAGGCGCAACCCCCGCCAGGTGAATCACCCCATTCAGGGGACACTGCCACTCGGTTTGCCACTGCTGACACGTCTGTTGAATCTGCTCAAAGTTGGTCAAATCAGCCGCCGCATAGGCGATCGCACCGCCTGTTTCGTGAGCCAACGCTTCTAGCGCTTGAAATGCCTGAATCCGCTCAGACACTTTGCCTTGTTGCGTTAACATCGCTGACCAATCACTTCGTTCGGGTAATGGTGTGCGCCCCAGTAAGAGCAAGCGAGCCTGGTAAGTTTGCAGTAAATAGCGAGCAATTTCAGTACCAATGCCGCCTAAACCCCCACTCAGCAAATACATACCACCCTGCTTAAAGGGCAAGGGTTGAGTTGATTGCTCTAGCAAGTTAGCTGGCTCTAAGCGCAAAATAAAACGATCGCCATTGCGATAAGCCACTTCACGCTCGCGCTCAGGTTGCAACATTTCCTGAAGTACCAGATGTGGAGTCGCATCCCCTGCCACAAAGTCCATGTGACAACAATCGAGCCAGAGCAACTCGCGGGGTAAGGTCTTGATCAGACCCAGCAACGGTGCTTTTTCGTAGGCAATCTCAGCATCCGAGTCAACACCCTGCACATGACTGGAAACAACTGCCAACCGAATCGTCTCAGTTGGGTCTAACTGATTGAGTGCCTGCGCTAAAAACAACAGGCTATAAACGCCCAAATTCTGAGCTTGCTGGAGCTGCGCTAAGTTAGCCACTTCGCCTTTATAGGCCGCATAAGTCCAGCAGTGGAAGATGGTTGAAACGGGTTGCGCGATCGCGCTCAGCAACTTGTGATAGTGTTCTGGCTGAGCCGGATCAAGCTGAAACACCTGCTCAGAGATTTGAGCATACGATTCACCTGCTTCCACGATGATCCAAGGTTGTTGGCGCTCTTCCAGGTAGGCAATCAGGGCATCAGCAAACCCCAGTTGATCCTTAAAAACGAGTGCCAAACCTGTATGAGAAAGGCTTTCAAAGGCATCATGCTCACGCCGACACCAGACCTTGCGGTAAAACCAATCAGGCAAGGTGTTTTCATTACGCAACAGGATATCAATCCGCTTGACCAACTCGCTAAACTCACCCGCGTCAAACTGCTGCTTTAATTGCGATCGCTGAATCTTACCAATCGAGGTCTTAGGAATCACAGACTGCTCAACAGGCAGCAAGTAGGTAGGGCTAATTCCCACCTTGCGCACAACGGTTTTTTGAATTTCTTTCAGCAGTTGCGTCAGCGGCTCGTCATCTGAAATTTCGGTATTGAAGAAGACCACCAGCTGATCAGTGTCACTGCCAGCAGAACGCGTCGCACAAGCCGCCGTGTAAGACACTTCAACGCCTGCAACCTCTTCGACAACCGCTTCAATTTCATGGGTGTAGTAGTTGCTGCCATTGATAATGATGACATCCTTACTACGCCCGGTAATGGTGAGTGCGCCATGCCGCAAAAAGCCCAAGTCACCCGTCTTAAACCAGCCATCCTCAGTAAAGACTTCCTGGTTCATCTCAGGGTTTTGATAGTAACCGGGAGTAACCGTCACGCCTTTGACTTGCAAGAAACCAATCGTTTCTTCGGGCACAAGTTGGTTCTGGTCATCCACAATCCGCAACGACACGCCGGGAATCGGAGTCCCCAAGTTTGCAAACGAATCACCAAACGGACTGTCTGTTTCAACCAGGTACGTTTCGCACGACGTTACCCCCGAACTCGTCTCAGCCATCCCCCAGGAGGAGTGCATCGCGGTGGGCTGCAACCCAAAAGGTGCCAGCAACTCAAGAAAGCGTCGAGACGTTTTAGGGGCAATTGGTTCCGCTGTACTCAAGCACGATCGCAGGCACGACAGATCCCACTTGCGTTGCTTGATCGCCTCCGCGCGATCGCCCACAAGCGCATAGGCAAAATTAGGTGCCCAGGCACTCGTGGCCCGATATTTCTCGATCCAGTCAAACCACTTGAGCGGATCGGCTAACACAGCAGAAGTTGGCGCGTGGATCTGACGGGCACCCAAAAAGACCGGACGAATTACGCAGCGAATAATGGGACCAGGATGATCAAGCGGTAGCCAGTTGAGAAAGATATCAGCAGCATTAAAGTCGCTTTGGTCAGCCGTACCGCGAATGCTATTCACCAGGTTGTGATGAGTCAGCGTCACCCCTTTGGGCACGCCCGTACTGCCAGACGTAAGCAGCAGCAAGGCCAGGTCTTCGGGTTGGCTGACGTGATGGGTGCGATCGCCCTCAGCCTGCCAAATCTCTTCCAGAGCAACCGCCTTAAACCCTTCCAGGTTCAACTCTTGAGCTAATCTTTGCAGACCCGTTAATTGGGCTTTCGTCGTTAAAATCAGGGGCTTTCCCAGCCGCTCCCAGGCATTCAGCAGCTTTTTTACAACACTGTTTGATGCCTCGTAGCTAGGAGCTGGGGCGATCGGAACGGGAACAAACCCACCTAAAAAACAGCCCCAAAAAGCCGGAATAAAGGATTGATTCCCCTCAACCTGAAAAATGACCTTATCTTGCGGCGACAAGCCCTGCTGACGCAAACCCGCCAGCACCCGCTCGGCAGCTTCTAATAACTCAGCGTAGGATTGGCTATTTTCAGATGAGTCTGCTTGGAGATAGGTCACGCCCCCAGTCGTAAGTTGGGTCGCAGCCCGATGCAACACTTGAGCCAGGTTCGTTGGCAGATCAGGGTCAACTGGCAACGGTTTGCCAACACTGAGAGCAAGCGGCTTGGGTGCCGTTTCAGTCTGGGTTGTCGCGCTCGCGACCGCAGCAGCCTGTACCTCGGTTGCCGCTTGAGATTGTCGCCAGTTTGAAGGTAATAGATCGGCAATGTGCAAAGGTGGAATCGGTGGGGTGGCATCTTGCACCGTTACAGCCACTTGCTGAATCCCTGGCAGCGATCGCACGCGCTCTTCCCATTCAGAGGCCAAAGCGGCATCCACAACCGGAATTTGCAACAAGGCATCCACGTCAACAGCACCTTGAGGGGTCAAAGGCACATTTGAGATAGGGACAAAATGAATAATCGGAAGGTTACTTAACAGGCTCTTTTCCAAGTGGGATCGCAAGCGCGTTTCAGAAAAATGCCCATTACACACGACGTAAGCCACAAACTCTGACCCACCAATGGCCAGTTGGCGTTGGACGACAACGCAGTCCTCAATTGAGGGGTGTTCGGCTAAGTGTAATTTAATCTTCCGTTCCGATTGCATGTCATGGGGGGGCTGATGCATCCTGTCTTGGTCAAAACCTGCGATGGTTTGCATAAAAGCAATCTCTGCCTCTTAACAATTACAGATGAACGAGCAAAAGAGCACTGTGAAATAGGTTTCGTTAAACTTTCGTGACTAATGTCGGCTAATCACGTTTGGTTCTTTCTTAAGATGGGCAAACAACCCTAAGAAGATCACACACCATCTGGGAAAACATTAAAAATCCTAAATTCTCAGTCGGGAAAACTCTGATCGGGTATCAATTTTACTCTGCGGACTTTTTAATTTATAACTCTACACGTCTATTAGATCTATAGGCGATCTCCGCCTGAGCCTGCTAGTTAATTGGGTGAAGATTTAGTGAATCACAATTAGTCTCATAAGAGACAAATACAAGAGTTTAATTTCTCTTGGGAGATTAATCACATACAATTTCCCCCTTCCTTAAACAGCTTTTAATTTTTAGCTAAACAGTTTTACCCACAGATTTAACGTCTCGTTATCCGCAGTCCTCATTCTTTAATTTCTGGATAGCAGCAAAACTGAGAAATATTCAACCCTATTTGTTGCTTGTTTCTCAGAAAGGTCTTACCTCACGGATTGTAGACATCCATAAGAGCTTCATTTTCTCAAAAAAAGATACCTGATCAAGCCTATCTAAGGGTCGATTGTTATTAGTTGAAATGCAAAAGACTTAATTCACTCAAACAATTTTCCAGCAAATCCTGAGCCTGATTTTTTACCACTTTAACTCCTCACAAGGTTGATCAAGTGAATTTTTAAGTAGCAACTTTTGGGAGCATAAGTTTCTTTCTCAGCAGATAAATCTATTAGATTCAAATACAAAAAAATGAGTAACAAATAGAACATTCACTTCCTAATCATTAGGATATTGGCTAATCGATCATCAACCACACCTAGGATTTTGCAGGTATTATTTTTTACATAATTCCAGATAATTCTAGTGAGATCAACGGTTTGAGGTGCTTTACCCTACAGCAAAGCACACGCTTACTTAAGCAAAAGCGCGATAGTTATCAATCAAAAATAATGATTTAGTTAATCCTTAAAAAGCTTGTATTTATATTTACCACGACTTGTCCAATCTCAGTAGCCCCCTCAGTCAAATCTTTCTTACAATCCTGCCAGATAATTTTGAGCGAAATGAGACAAACCCCTTCGACTGAGTTCAGTTTTTAGGAAGATGCTTTTTCATGACTTGGCAACCCACAAAAAAAGCTGTCAGAGAACAGCCTCAGTAACGACTCAAAGCCGAAAATTACTTTTGCACGGGTAGCGAAACTAAATAATCACACGTTTTTAACTGACTCGACTGTGTAACCCGCCGTGGCGATCGCAGCTTTCACGTCGGCTTCGGGTTGAGCAGTTTCAATCTTGACTTGCTTTGTTTTTGGATCCGCATCAACTTTCGCCATCGGATCAATCGCAACAACCGCTTTTGTAATAGTTTCAGCACAAGCTGAGCAGGCCATATTAGGGACTTTAAATTCCAAATGCATTGCTGATCTCCAAACCATCCGTTTCATCATAAAAGTTGTTTAGTCGGGACGAGCGATCGCGTGAGTTGCTCACCAAACCGATTAAGCCATTTGGCCAATCTTGGCGATCACTTTCTCGGCAACGTTAGCTGGCAGCGGTACATAACCGAGGTCACTGGCATACCGTTGCCCATCCTTTACCCCCCACTGAATCACGTCTTTTAACACCGCTGCTTTTCCAGGTTCGTCATACTGCTGATAAACGAGTAACCAGCTATACGTCACGATTGGGTAGGAGTTTTCACCCTCTGGATCAGGGACAGAACCCAGCAAATCTTCTCCCAGTTGGACGGTAGCCAACGCTGCCGCCGCTGCCGCTTCTGTTGGCTCAAGAAATTGACCCGCTTTGTTTTCGATCGCAGCGGTAGCCAGATTTAACTGTTTGGCAAAGGCATACTCAACATAGCCAATCGTGCCCTCTGTCTGTTGGATCTGGGCACTAATGCCAGCGTTATCTTTAATCCCGATCCCGGCTTTCCAGGCGACGTTTAGCCCCGTTCCGACCGCCTGTTTCCATTCTGGGCTGATCGCACTCAAATGCGCTGTAAAAGCAGCTGTTGTACCACTACCATCAGAGCGATGCACCAGGAAAATGTCTTGATTGGGTAGCGAAATACCGGGATTCAGGCCAGCGATCTTAGGGTCATTCCATTTTTTGATTTTGCCTAAAAAAATCTCTGGCAAAACCTGGCGCGACAGTTTTAAGCCTTTGACACCCGGCAAATTGTAAACCACAGCAATGCTGCCAGAGGTCATTGGTAGGGCGATCGCCCCACGCGTCACTTTTTTGATATCGGCATCCGATAGCGGCACATCTGTTGCCCCAAAATCGACGGTGCCACTCGTAAATTGCTGGATTCCTGCAGCACTCCCAGTAGGTTGGTAGGAAATTTCAACGTTGGGATGGGTCTTGTTGTACTCGTTAAACCACTTCAGGTACAGAAACACAGGAAACGTAGCCCCTGCGCCATAGAGGGAAACTGGCTCAGCTAGCGGACTAGAAGTCGAACTGGGCTGCGACTGTTGCGACTGACAGGAAACCACCCCAACCGCAACCGCTCCCATTGAAACCAGAAAACGACGACGTGATGACATCTTCAGCTCCCCTTACGCTGTACAGCGTTTTGCACCTAAACGATTGACACAAGCAGCTTTTTCTTGCGCCGTTAAAGCGTTCCATTCCACGTCGCGTCGCAGGGTGATGCCGTTATGCCCTAAAAGAAATCGGGGCAATTCTTCATTTTTGATCTGCTTCAACGTCTTCATATCAAAGGTGGTGTAAGTCGTCAGCTCTGGCGAGTCAAACTTGACATCCATCACGGTGATTGCTTTACGGGGCGGTTTTGGGAAGTCAACCAGAGGCCGAGGCCCCGACCCTAAAATGCCCATGTGCAGGAGTTGCAAGCCACCGCGATGGGCAGGATAGTAAGCGTGATGATGCCCACTGATATAGGTGTGAACCTTATATTTCTCCAGCAGCGATCGCAGTTGATCGGCGTTTTGCATCACTTCGGCGGGTTCATTCCGCCCGACTGCAACTGCATAGAGCGGCAAGTGCCCCAGCAAAATGCGGAGTTTAGCAGACTGCGCCTTTTCACTGGCAAGGGACTTCTCAACCCAGGCCAACTTTTCGGGTGGAATATTGTTTGAGGAACCATCCCAGGCCATGAAGAAAATATCTTGATACTCAAACGTGAAGAAGAAGGGATAGTCCTCCTGATCAATAAATTTCACACCGGGGTTATGGGCTGGGTCACGCCAGTAATCAGACGCAATATCCCGCTCTCGCTGAAACAAAAAATTGCCTTTCACGCCCAATGCGGCTGAGGCATCATGGTTGCCAATCGTAAAACCATAGGGAATTTTGGTTGACGCAAAGGCGCTGCCACATGGTCATCAAAAGCAGCCCACATTGCCTTGAGTTGGTCAGGCGTGAGCGTGGGTGACTGCCCAGCCACCATATCGCCACTACACAGCACCATGTCGGGCTGCCACAAGGGAAGTAAGGCAATACCCTGGTCAACCTCACGGGAATAATCGGTCGAGCCATAGGCATCATTGAGGTCACTAATGACGACAAAGCGAACGTCGCCACGCGGTGGGTTAAACAGCCCTCCTTGAGACTGGTCAACCAGTGCTTGAGCTGCTGGCGGTAATTGGGCAGATGTCGTTTGCGCGATCGCTGTTTGCTCGGTGGGTGAGGAGGGGGCATTTGCTTGGGGCGAAGAAGCACGGCACGCATAGAGAACGCCGACCAGGCAAAGCGCCACAAAAAATCGAGCGAGAAACCGAGACAGCGAGAAACGCATAAATCAGACCCGAAAACTATCCACGCATACAATACTGCATCTTGCGTAAACTAAGGCGGCAATAGATTCGGATTTTCGAATTGACTCTAGAGCGATGGCGGATTCTTGAGTTGCAGCTCAACCACAGGTGATCGCTCATATTTCAGCAACCCGAAGTGAGCTAACAAGGTATTCCACTGCAAGCTTTGCACCGAGCGCAATCGCACCAACTGCTCGACCCACTCGTACCAGGTATCATTTTCGTTAATCGCGTTAACCTTAGTCAGGTTAATGGGTTGATTTGTGCCTGCACTCGCTTCAATCGGCTGATTCACTCGCTCAAGAAAACCGCTGACCGAAAGATTGGCGTTGGGGTTTGTCTGGCTACATACAATGGTCAGCGACCAGAAATAGCGTTTGCCAACCTCTAACGCTGGATAGGTCTTGGGTACGGTGATGCTGACAATGCCTGGTTGATCGGGCAGGGAAACCGCGATCGCGCCTTTATCCAAATCTTCGTTGAGCAATTGGTCTTCTGTTTTCACAGATAACAACGCTGTCGTCACATTTGGGGAGCGTGCAATGGGTAAATAAAACACAAACGTTGGACGGGCTTTGCGGGTTTGAGCCACTTCGCTATCAACAAACGCGATGATACTAGGTGGTTGTTGTAATAAATTACTGGTGCAGCCACCTCTGACGGCTCCACTGCGAGCGGTACCCGGTGGAGTGCCTAACGGACGCGCCTGCACCGCTAGAGTTGTACTTAACCAGCTTGTGACGATTAATGCACTTGCTACACCCATCTGAAATGTGGCGTACCAAGGTAACGATCTCACCCGTAACATAATGTCGTTGTCTCCCAGATTCTTTGGTAAATGCTTCTTGCCTAGCAACTCAGTAAATACTCAGTTGACTGCTTATATATTGCGTTTTTTCCCGTTGATTTTAATGTGATTACCTCCTCGGTAGGAAATTGATTTCAATCGCAGCGGTGTTGTGATCACGCAACAAGAGCATCCTTATTGCTAGTGTTGCAAAACGAAAGTTTTGGTGTACTAGGACTATTTGGCGATCGCGATCTTCTCCTCGCTTTAGACAACGCTGTTTTTCTTGTTAGAAACGCAAATTAAATAACCTCGATACTTTTCGAGACGGACGCTAGCACAGCCCTGCCGAAGGCTATACAGCCGTTCGCCCCTTTCGATAGAAAAATATCCGATTTAATCCATGATCCTTAGTGTCTGAGCCGATACGTCAAAAAACCAACGCCGAAACTTGCCAGCATCAGCGCCAGAGCCGCCGGAACGACGGGCAGCCAACCGCCTGTGATGTTAAACAGCAGGGTCGATAGGGTGTAAAGCAGCAGAGCCGAGCCACCTAAAGCCGCTAATAGAGTTGGCAGATGGGGCGATCGCCAGCCAATCAACCCACCCAAAGCCGTCCAGGCAAAAATCCACAGGGTTTCGCCCCAGTAGGGCAACCACCAAATAATGGGACGACCATCTAAACTGGCACTAACCAATTGACTCACCATTTGCCCGTGTAAAATTACACCGGGTAAGCGACCATAGGGCGACTGAAACTGATCAGCATTGGTGGAGGTCGTCGCGGTATAGCCAATCAACAGAATGCGATCGCGCACTAGCTTTGGGTCAAACTGGTTATTCAATACATCCTTTAAGCTAAGAACGGAAGCAAATTGGCTGGCATCCCCTTTAGGAGCGCGATAATTCAGCATGGCTTGATAGCCACCGGAGACTTGCTGTTGAGAATACGCGGTGCCATCCCACAAAGAGGGAACTTCAATATCGCCAAACCCCATCACTTTGGTCAAATTACTCTTTTCATCTAGTGGAGAGTGATAGGTTTCTCCTTGAGATTCCAGGTAACGACGGGCAACGATTAAGCTAACGGATTTATAGGCATTACAGTTTTCCCCATCCCCAGCCTGAATCAAGTTATGCCTGCGCACATAATCCCCAGTGTCACTTTGAATCGCAGCAAACCCAACCTGCTCAGGCGGCAGCTCTGGCATTGGACTTAAACTACCTTTCACCGTGTCTCCGTCTGGCACACCAAGCTGACAGACTCCAATAAAATTAGGTGTTTGTTTAATGCGTTTGGCGAGGTCAGGCTTAGCTGCATAGTCCCGAATAAAATCCAACACAATCATGTTGGGTTTATGTTGGTTCAGCAGTCTCAATGTGTCATCTAAGGCTGAGTCAGGCATTGTCCCCCGACCGGCCTCGTACCGATCATTCATGAGTTGGATGCTGAGTTCGTCAACAGCAACAATCGTGATGCGAGAATCGGGTGGCTCTGAAGGGCGCGATCGCAGCATTTGGTCATAGTTAGCCAGCTCGGCTCCCTGCAACACACCTGCCCATCGAACCAGGCACACTACAGCCCCGGCGGCAAGACTCGTCAGAGCCGCAGTGATTGGACTCAGCGTTCGTTTTGGCAGCTCGCTACTTTGATAGATATAATCCCGTTGCAACTCGGTGGGGGCTGGCTCTTTGGAACCTGAGTCTTGCAGCCAACTCGTAGCGGTTTCCAAATCTTTACCCCGCAGCAAAAAGGCATCATCGCGTTCTTCCCGTTCCCACTCAAGGGCCTTGAGCATAAGCCGCGTATGAGAACGGAGATACTCTGGGTCAGAGTCAAGCGTGCGGGTCAACTCACCAAAGTTTGTAAAGAAATCACCTCCGTGCTTGCGAAAATCGACCCACGGCAGATTGATAATCGACGTTGGCACATCCGCCGTACCAAGGTCACGCAAAAGCAAAGGAACCAGGCGTTTACCATATTTCTCAGCGTACTCAAGTTGGGCCAAGCAACGGGAAGTAGAAACGATCGAACTCGGCGACAGAATAAACAAAAAGTTATTACATTGCTCAATCCCTTGCTTCATCTCGATCGAAAGCTCTTCGTCCTTCTCAGCCTCGTTATCCCCGCTGCTAATCAACTCCTGGTCAAACCAGGTCGTCTTCCCTTGAATTTGAAGCCCATCGTTGAGCTTACGGGCAAAGTCAGAATCGGTACGCGAGTAACATAAGAAAATATCTAAAGCCGCATCGGGTGGAAGTTTGGCACTTTCGGCAATAAATTCTTGCTGAATCGGGATCGGGCCATGCTGCAGGTGCAGATGGGTAGAATCAAGCCACGATTGCGCGAGTTGCAAGTTATGCCCCCGCAAGAGAATGCTTGGATTTCGCTTTTGGCGTTGCCACTTCAACGCTTTTGAAAGCAAAATCTTACGTTGCTCAAAGTAGTTTGCATCCTCACGCAAGGCACGAATCAAGCGAGCCAGGTTGACCTTATATTCTTCCTCGCTCTGACTCGCTTCAAGCTGAATCGGGCGCAGCTTTTTTACTTCATCGGGCCATTCTTCAGGCGGCACTTCTGCCAATTGAATCGGGATGATGCGTTTTTTCAGCGAACAGGCATAAGCTAACTCACTACGGCAGATGAGCGATCGCACAGAGGCTGGCGAGATGACATAAATGACGGTGGTTGCCTCTTCAATGCCCTGTTGAATCTGCTCGCCATACTCATCACCACTCTGCACATCTGAGCGTCCGCGCCACAGAGTAAAGGCTTCCCGCTGTAACTGATGCACAATTTTTTGCAAAAAGGGCCGATCCTCTTCAGCAAAACTGAGGAATACGTCCGTCATCATGTTGGCGGCATTCTTCGCGCTCTCACAGATAAACTCGCAGTGAAGATCGGTTGGTTCACAGGGGGGCTGCTCATTCTCAAACCGAGTTCGGAGCCAGGTTTCAGCGTCAGCCCGTTCTTCCCCGATTAGCAGATAGCGAGTCTGATACTGGTTTCGCTCCCAATCCAGCGCTTTATTCAAAAAGTACGTGTGTTTTTGCACGTAATCCCGATGCCGTTCAAAGATTTCGAGCAACCCTTGAAACGAAGTCTCAAAGTCGTCAATCCCCTCGCGAAAGTAGACCCAGTTAATCCGAGAGACGGCTGGGTGCATATTTTGAAAACAGGTATGCAATCCCTGCTTTTGATAGACTTCCCATGCTTCAAGCGGCTGGTCAGGATTTCGCTGCTGCCAGATCTCCTGAGTAATTTGTTCAACATGCAACAGGGGAATAATCCGCTTGTTATATTGCAGGGCGCGCTCAATTTCTTTAGCGCAGTAGGGCGAGTTAACTGAGTGCGGCGCAATGATGAACAAGAAATTGTGCGATTTGCCAATTCCTGCATCGATCTGGGTCTGAAAATCAACCGCTAACGGAATGTCGTTTTGATCAAACCAGATATCAAAGCCTTGATCAGCAAGGCGATCGTGCAAATATCCGGCAAACGCTTTACTATCCGCACGTCCATAAGAAATAAAGCCGTCTTGATAGTCTTTCATGCTCATTATTGGTAGCGAATGCACCCTTGATCGGCTTAGAGAAGCGATCGCACTGGGCAATGCAGAGTGACCAAAAAGCACCATTCAAACTTTCCGCAAGGACAGATGGATAAGTGTCCACTCGTGTCATTTGAACAGGCAGTTAGTAGTGATTCTACGGCAGAATATTTCGCCATCACGGTTTGCCAAGTCAGGAAAGTGCAATTTTTTTGTAAACTTACGTAATTTTCTACGGACTGTTACGGAACTGGCCGAATAGGAAAGAAAAAATACCGGATTTGATTGAAGGAACCAGTAAGAAGAAATGCTGAAACGCGGAACTGCCTTCCCTCAAGATCGTCCCTCTCTATTAAATTCTGATAAATCGTCTTGCCCTATGGAAAACATCGCCTACTTTTATCTGCAAATTGAGCAACCCTCTGCAACTGCTGAGCCAACCACCTGTAAGCCTAAAGAAGCGACCGCAGCTCAACCGAAGCAAGCAAAACTATCCGCCGATCGCGATCTGGCTAAATCGGTGGAAGATACGCTGCCAACTTATCCCACCTTGTATTTGTAAAAGTTCTAATCGCTATCACGCGATGCATGAAGCTTGCTAAGGGATGTGGGGGCTGTACCACCAGTCAGAGGTTCTCCCCTACAGCCCATCCTGACTTTTTCCAGTACCACTACATAAAAAGTTATTTGGGAGAAACCACGTCAAAACCAATCGTGTGTCACTCTCTCATTTCCCTTCGTGTACTTGGGACTACGCAAATCGACAATTGCGCCTGACCGCCTCGACCAGTAGCTCCTTATACTCTTTATGCTTGACGACATACGCGCCAAACCGAGCCAAATGGGGGTTCATCATCTGTGCGTCAAATACTAAAAAATCACGCGATCGCAAATGGTCTACCAACTTCACCATCGCCACCTTAGACCCATCGGGAATTTGGTAGAACATCGATTCGCCAATAAAAATCCCGCCAATCGCAATGCCTAAAACCCCACCGGCCAGCTGATTATTTTGCCAGGTTTCAAAGCTGTGCGCCCAGCCAGCCTGGTGCAACGCCCAGTACACCTCCTTTAACTCATCCGAAATCCAGGTAGTCTCGCGGTTAGAGCAGCCCTCGACCACCTCTCGAAACGCCCGATTGATACAGACCTCAAACCGATTTTGATTCAGCACCCGACGCAGCGAAGTTGGGTAGCGAAATCGTTGATCAAGCGGTATCAGCGTACGCTCTCGGCTGGAGTACCAACTTAAACTCCCTTTTGCGTCATCGGCCATCAAAAAGTAGCCCTGAGCGTAGCCTTCAACAATGGCGCTGATGTCGTACTGCTGATCTATCAAGCAAAATATCCTTTTACGCAATGAGAACCACCGAAAAACCGATGAAACTAGGGTCTGGCAGTCGCGATCGCAAACAAGCCTGTCATTGGCTGTCCTTGAAACTTCTAACTCCTTCAGTTTTCACAGCAGTGAATTTAAGACTACCCAATTTACCCTGGTAGAGCTTCACCCCTTTGCTTGAAATCCCCGTCTCAACCAACAATGGTCTACTTCTATACAGCGTCATTTATCCCTGTCCTTCTCATCGCCCTTTCCCCATTTCCATTTCCCGCCTCTCTGCTTCGCTCCGCCTAAAGATTTCCCACTTCCTTCAATAAAGAATGCGAGATCTCCTAATCCGAAGACTACAATCCAAGTAGAACTTCTGTACGTCAGGAAAAATCTTATGGACTTTGCGATCGTTGCCGCAATCGCCCTTGCCGTTAGTGGTTACATGGCAGGCTCGGTCAAAATCGTCACTGAAGGAGAGGCAGCAGTTGTTGAGCGTTTGGGGCGCTACCGCCGCACCATGAGTTCTGGCTTAAATTTCGTTGTGCCATTTCTTGACACAGTTTATGTTGTATCGATGCGTGAGCAACTGATTGACATCGATCCGCAGAAGGCGATTACCAAAGACCGCGCCGATGTCACGTTAGATGCCATTCTGTTCTGGCGCATTCTCGACGTTTACCTGGCGCGCTATGCGGTTGAGTCGGTTGATAAAGCTTTAGAGCAATTAGTGATCACCTCACTCCGCTCTGAGGTCGGGCAACTCACCCTCGAAGAGTTAGTCTCATCGCGCGATAAAATCAATCGCCAAATGCTGACGACGCTTGATAAAGCCACGCAGGATTGGGGGGTTAAGGTTGAGCGGGTCGAGATTCAAGACATTAAGCTGTCTGAAGAATTGACTAAAGCGCGCGAGTCAGAGCTGGCGGCTGAAAGCCGCAAAAAGGCAATGATGTCTGAATATCAAGCGGCGGTTGAATCGATCAAAATCATCTCAGATGCCCTTGCAGACTCCAGCAACCCCAAGGCAACGTTGAATTACCTGATTGCCAAGAGTTACATTGAGGCTCAAAACAACTTGGGATCCAGTCCAAATGCCAAGATTGTCTTTATGGATCCTAATAAGCTAACAGAGGCAACGACTGAGTTTATTACAGCTGACGGGGAAACCCAGCACAGCAACAGCAACGGAAGTAGCGAGACGTAATCACCGTTGTTTTACCTGCGTCGCTGAGCCACAATGCATTGAGCCTTACCCGATGGCCCTTTGCTAGAGCGGAGGCATTGCATCTTTTAGCCAAACCTGGCCCATCGGCGTTCAACGACTATCCTCCCAATTGCGTTCTAGATTACGGCTTCAGACGAAATCTCGTCTTCTAGAATAGATAAGGGATGCATAGACTTGAACACGAATTTTTAGCCTGTTCTTTCGCGAAAGTCAGGTTTTTCGATCGCCCCTTCTCTTCTACGCTTCCTGACCAGCCTTTTGAGGGCGCTGGCTTTGATTGCCCATCTTATCTTGTGTGTCTCCTCGGCTATGTCTGGTACTTACAAAGTCACAGGAATTAACCTCAAGGCCATGCCGATGGGAGAATCCGATCGCCTGTTAACCATCCTGACCAAAGAGCAGGGGTTGATGAAAGCGATCGCGATGGGGTCGCGGAAGCAAAACTCTCACCTGGGTGGACGGAGTGGCTTGTTTGTGATCAATCACTTGTTGATTGCAAAGGGGCGATCGCTCGACAAAATTACTCAAGCCGAGACGATCGAATCGTTTGCGGGGTTGTCGCAAGACTTACGCAAGCTCACGGCTAGCCAGTATTTGGCAGAGTTGGTGTTGTTTCAGGCGTTGAGTGAGCAACCCCAAGAAGACTTGTTTCTGCTATTTACTAATCAACTTCAGGCGCTCAGTCAGGCCAAATCTGAGGAGATCTTGCCTCTCCTAGCGCGGAGTAGCTTTCAGCTGCTTGCCCTCGCGGGAATTGCCCCCCAACTTCATTCCTGCTGCGTCACGCAAGCTACGATTCTGCCAGATTTTGAAACGAAGAATTGGCGGGTGGGGTTTAGCGTACCCGCGGGTGGAGTCTGTACTCTCGCCGCGCTAGAACAGATTCAGCCGTCTAAAAAGCCACAGCCCTGTCGGTTTAGTCAACCTAAAAAGGGCGATCGCGGGCGGCAATCAGGGCAGGCTCAACTTACTTTTGAACTAACAGCACCAGAGTTGTATGCACTCCAACAACTACCCCAGGTTGAATTGCCGATTGGGGAAAATTCACCCAATCTCATGCAAAACTTTTCTCACAAACCAACTACGCTAGAAGATAGTTGGCTCTCAACTGAGAGGGTTTTGCGTCAGTACGCTCAGTATCATTTTGATCGCATAATCCGTTCAGCAGCGTTAATTGACGCATGTTTTCAGTCTTCGCTTTTGATGTCGCCCTAACTCTGTATGATGCGCTCTCTGCCACCTCATTCCACCGCGTTCCTTTGTTCGCCGAACCTTCCCAATTCAGGCAATAATAGTAATGCTAAGCAGAAAGAGGTCGGCGGATCCGTTTCTACTTCTCAGCCAAACTCATCAGGGCTTTCTGAGTCAGCGTGGCAACCCCCTCTGGCAGAGCGACATTGGCTAGCATCGGATAGTTTTGCCGATGAGGAGTGTTCCCCATCCATGTTTCGTGAAGATGACGCGCAAGATTTAATCACTTCTGCTCATCCCCTCTTGTCAACCCTAAATTCCGACAAGGGCAAAGACATCGCTTTTTCGACTGAGCCGCCTCAAAACGGTGAGCCACCCAGTCAGGGTGCCGCACCCTCTGCTCCGTTAGAAGCCGTATCTTCTGAGGATGAAAGTTTACCTGCTACGGGTTTTCTGCCTGTTCTCAAGAATAAAAACTTCTTGACCTTGTGGAGTGGGCAAGTTTTTTCGCAATTAGCCGATAAAGTCTACCTCGTGCTGATGATTGCGATTATTGCGACTCGTTTCCAATCAGCAGAACAGACGATTAGTGGCTGGGTTTCATCGATCATGGTGGCCTTCACCATTCCGGCGGTTCTGTTTGGGTCGATCGCCGGGGTATTTGTCGATCGCTGGTCTAAGCAAACTGTTTTGGTGTTAAGTAATCTCTTGCGCGGCGGGTTGGTCTTTGCTCTGCCCATCTTGCTTTGGCTCTCGCGCGACCTGACCCCAATCGCGGGCATCCCCGTTGGCTTTGCCATCTTGTTAGGGGTGACTTTTTTAGTTTCAACCCTGACCCAGTTTTTTGCTCCGGCTGAGCAATCGGCCATTCCTTTAATTGTGGAGCGGCGTGATTTGCTCTCGGCCAACTCGCTCTACACCACGACCATGATGGCTTCGGTGATTATTGGGTTTGCGGTCGGTGAGCCACTGTTAGGTTTTGCCGATCAGGTATTGACTCAATTTGGCTGGTCGGTGCCCGATTTAGGCAGAGAGTTGCTGGTCGGCAGTGGTTACGCGATCGCTGGCCTGCTGTTGCTCCGACTAAATACTGGCGAAAAGTCGCTTGAAACGAATCTATCTGACGCCTCTAAAGTCGAGCGTCCTCACATTTTTCAAGATATTTGGGATGGTCTGCGCTACCTCCGTCACCAAAAGCGCGTGCGTAGTGCCATGATTCAACTGGGGATCCTTTTCTCGGTATTTGCTTCGCTGGCGGTGCTATCGGTGCGACTCGCCGAAGTCATGCCCAGCATCAAATCGTCGCAGTTTGGCTTTTTGCTGGCGGCTGGTGGGGTTGGCATGGCGATCGGAGCCACCTTTTTGGGCCAGTTTGGGCAGCATTTTTCCCATACTCGGCTCAGTCTGATCGGCTCAATTGGCATGGGGGTTGCGTTGGCTGGGTTAGCTCTGTTTCCCCATGAGTTAGTGCCAGCTCTGGGAATGATCACCTTGCTGGGTTTCTTTGGGGCGATCGTTGGGGTGCCGATGCAAACCACCATTCAAGAAGAGACTCCAGAAGACATGCGGGGCAAAATCTTTGGCTTACAAAATAACGCAATTAATATTGCGCTTAGTCTGCCTCTAGCACTCACGGGTATTGCCGAAACCTTCTTTGGGCTACGGACTGTTTTTATCGTCCTATCAATTCTGGTGATAGCCGGAGGTAGCGTTACCTGCTATATTTCCGGTACGAGTTCTTCGACTCGTTAATCATTCACTTTTAGAAAGTAGTTAAACTGCAAAACTTCACTTCTAAAGTGAGGGTGTTTGCGCTATCCCTGGACTTTTTTTGGATGCAAACTTGAATGCATATTGCATGGCTTGGTAAAAAATCCCCTTTTTGTGGCAATGTCACGTATAGTCGCGAGGTGACAAACGCTCTGCGAGAACGCGGGCATCAGGTTAGCTTCTTTCATTTTGCTCAAGAAGAAGCCGGGCCTGATAACTGGCCTGACCTGCAAGAGTTTTCGATTCCGTTCTTTTATAAATCACAGGTTTATACAATTCCCTCGTTGCGATCGCGCAAGGTTTTAGAGCAAACATTGAGCGACTTGCATCCAAAACCCGATCTGGTTCATGCATCGCTCACGCTTTCGCCACTTGATTTTTATCTGCCTGAGATTTGCCAAGAGCTAGGGCTGCCCTTGGTCGCAACCTTTCACCCCGCTTTTGACCACAAATTGCGCAACTTGTCGTCGAGTACCCAGTACCTGACCTATCAACTCTACGCGCCATCCCTCGCCAAGTATGACCAGGTGATTGTGTTTTCGCGGCTACAGCGGCGGCTTTTGGTGCGCTTGGGCGTTCCTTCTGATCGGGTAGCTGTGATTCCAAACGGGGTGGATGTGCAGAAGTACTCACCCGGCCCCTCAAACTTTAAGGCAGAAATCGGGGGCGATCGCGTCTTTGTCTACCAGGGCAGAATCTCGCCTGAGAAAAATATTGAGTCTCTGCTGAAAGCCTGGAAACACTGTCGCATGGGCGATCGCTGCAAGTTGGTAATTGTTGGTAATCATGGCCCCCTGGCAACGTCGCTGATTCCGTTTTATGGGCCTGAGCACGGCATCATCTGGATGGGCTTTATTGCCAATGAACAGCGCCGGATTGAGATTTTGCGCGGGTCAGATGTTTTTGTCTTGCCCTCCCTGGTCGAAGGGTTATCGCTTTCACTGCTAGAAGCAATGGCGTGCGGTACGGCCTGCGTTGCAACCGATGCGGGGGCTGATGGCGAAGTTTTAGAACAAGCGGCGGGTGTCATTCTCAAAACCCAAAGCGTGAGTACCCAACTCAAGGTTCTCTTACCTCAGCTCCGCGACCACGAAGACTGGACTCGCCTACTGGGGCAGAACGCCCGTCGCCGCGTTGAGGAACGTTACACTTTAGAAGACAACATCACTCAACTAGAGACTCTCTATACCGACGTTGTGCAAGCGAACCAGCAGCACGCCGTTCCCTATGTTGCTAGCAATTTGACCAGCAAAGTGTCTAGAACCTGATTGGCATGAATTCTACTGATTTAGCTTTCACCTCGGCCCTAGAGCAGGCTCGATTAATTCGGCAAAAAGAAATTTCGCCGCTTGAGTTAACCGAGCTGTATCTCAGTCGCATCGAGCAGCTAAATCCTCAATTGGGTAGCTTTGTTTATGTAGCAACTGACCAGGCGATCGCGGATGCAACCGCGAAAACCGAAGACCTGACAACGCTGGATCCTGACGAGTTACCTCCCTTTTTTGGGGTGCCTATCCCAATCAAAGATTTGGCCCCTGTAGCCGGAATGCCCTGCACCTACGGGCTGCGGATTTTGAAGAATAGTGTTGCTGAGGCTGATAGCGGCGTTGTCGGGCGCATTAAGCAAGCAGGTTTCGTCATCTTAGGCAAAACCGCCACCTCCGAAGCAGGCACACTGCCCTATACAGAAACCAGAGGCTTTTTGCCCGTTCGCAATCCCTGGCACTTAGATTACACGGCTGGTGGTTCTAGTGGTGGTGCCGCATCTGCTCTAGCAGCCGGACTTTGCCCAGTCGCTCATGGCTCCGATGGGGGCGGCTCGATTCGGGGGCCAGCTTTTTGTTGTGGGCTGGTGGGCATCAAGCCCTCTCGCGGTCGGGTGACAATGGCTCCAGTGGGTGAGCGGTTAAATGGAGCGGCTGTTGAAGGCCCGTTAGGGCGTACCGTTGCTGACGCAGCTGCCCTGTTAGATGTCATGGCCGGGTATGAACCAGGCGACCCCTACTGGTTACCCTATCCTGGCCCCTCCTTTTTGGCGGCCACGCAACAGACTGTCAAGCCGCTTCGGATTGGGGTAATGACCGAGATCGCCCCAGTTGGTGAAGCTGACCCACTTTGCAAAGAAGCCGTTCACACGGTTGCCACTCTTTTAGAATCTCTGGGGCATCAGATTGAGCCAGCTCCTAATATCGACTTCACCGAGCTGATTGACCCATTTACAACAGTATTTCGCGCCGTTTTAGCCGAGGCAGGCGTTCCACCCATCTTCCTCAACAAGATGAATCGCTGGTGGTGGGTGCAAGCCCAACTCTGCTCCTGTGGTCAATATCTCCGTGCTGTCACAAAAATGCAGAAGTTGGCGCGTGAAATTGTGAAAAAGTTTGAGTCAGTTGATGTTTTGCTGCTGCCAACATATATGCACCCCACCATTCGGGTGGGGGAGTGGGCCCGCCTTAACCCCAGCAAAACACTTGAAAAAATTATTGAATGGATTGCCCCCTGTCCACCGTTTAACGCTAGCGGTCAACCCGCGATCGCCCTGCCGACTGGTCTTACCCCAAACGGCTTGCCAATGGGTGTGCAATTGGTTGGCAAACCCGCCGCCGAAACAACTTTAATTGCCCTCGCAGCCCAGCTAGAACCTTTACTCTGGCAAGCAGAGGTTAAGCGACCTGTGATCGCGACTCAAATCTAACAATCCTTGACCGGATGGCATTCTATGGATCCACAGGTAACTTTACCCAAAGTAACTTTGCTCAACAATAAGTTAATGCTTCCTAACAAATTGTTTTTTCGCGGTTTGATTTTTAACCGCCCCGCGATCGCTGCAGCCCTTCACAAAAGGCTACTTCGCAATTTATTCAAAACCTCACTTCAAAATCTTTTTGGAAAAGATCTGATTAAGGTAGTGCGTTCTTCAGTTGAATTGAGTATTATTCTGGTGATAGTGTGTTCTGACAAACTTTACACTCTTACCAGGGTGTCTTAGTTGCTCTACTACTTGATTGAAGCCAGTATGCTGATTCTCAAGAAGGTCCATAGAGGTTTTGTCGTTCACCATGGTGTGAGGAGGACAATCTAGATGTCGAAGTTTTTATTTAAGTCTTTGCTCTGCAGCCCACTTGCATTGAGCGTTGCACTGTCAGCCTCTGGTGCTGCTGTTGCAGTTGAAACGAAGATTGATGAGACCACTGTTGAGCCAAGCGCAAGCTTAATCGCAGCTCCCGAAGCAGGTACTGCCCCTGTATTCTCCAGCGAAATTAAAGCTCCAGTGCAAGTTTCTCAGCTCGCGACTGAAGAGACTGCTCAAACTAAAGAGTTAGACACTTCTTCTCTTGAGCAAGTCAATCGCTACAGCCGCGAAGGTCGCAACACCCAAGCTCAGGTTACTTCTGTTTCTCAGTTGTCTGACGTTCGTCCTACTGACTGGGCATTCCAAGCATTACAATCTCTGGTTGAGCGTTACGGTTGTATTGCTGGTTACCCTGACCGGACCTACCGTGGCAACCAAGCGATGACTCGTTATGAGTTTGCGGCTGGTTTGAACGCTTGCTTAGACCGGATCAACGAGCTGATCGCAGCTTCGACTGCTGATCTCGTTAAGAAAGAAGACCTCGATGCGCTGCGGAAGCTGCAAGAAGAATTTGCTGCTGAACTCGCAACTCTGCGCGGTCGGGTTGACTCTCTCGAAGCTCGTACTACAACTCTTGAGAAGCAGCAATTCTCAACCACCACTAAATTGACTGGTGAAGTTATCTTTGCTGTAACTGATGAGTTCATCCAAGATGGTCGTGACACCAACACCGTCTTCCAAGATCGGGTTCGATTACTGTTAAACACCAGCTTCTCTGGTCGTGACCTGTTGGTTACTCGTTTAGATGCTGGTAATGCTGGTATTTTTGACCAGCCTGGTGTTGAAGGAACTCAAACCTTTAACCTCGGTGACACTGATAACGACGTTGTTTTGGGTTGGTTGGCTTACTACTTCCCAATCGGCGAAAAGGGTCAAGTCTACATTCCTGCTTGGGCAGGTCTGTGGTATGACGTTGTACCTACCCAGTCTGGCTTAATGGAAGCTTTTGACGGTGGTAATGGTCCTCTGTCTTACTTCGCACAGCGCAACCCCATCTACGCAATCGGTGGTGGTACTGGTATTGCTGCAAGCATCCCACTCGGCCCCGTCAAGATCAGCGGTGGTTACATGGCTGACAACGCTAGCTCTCCGCTAGACGAAGAAGGTCTGTTCAATGGTGACTACAGCGCAATGGGTCAAATCTCCTTTGACCTTGGTGAGTCCTTCACGATTGCGGCAACCTATGTTAACGCCTACCGTCGTGACTCGATCTTCGACGCAGGTTTACCAGGTTCTCCGTTGACCGGTAGCGCTTTGGATAACGTCTTGATCAATCCTGGCAACTCCGCAACGGTTAACGCATACGGTGTGTCGGCTGCCTTCAAGTTCAGCCCCTCCTTCTCGATCAACGCTTTCGGTACCTACGTTAACGCCAACATCATTGGTGATGGCGCACCTAACGCAGACTTCTGGACCTTTGGTGGTGGTGTTGCAGTTGCTGACCTGTTCACTAAGGGTAGCTTGCTCGGTGTTGCAGCCGGTGTTCAGCCTTACCTCGGTAATGCTAGCGACTTCGGAATCGCTGACAACGATATGCCTATCCACTTAGAAGGTTTCTACAAGCTCCAAATCAACGACTTCATCTCTATCACTCCTGGTGTGATCTACATCATCAACCCAGGTCAGAGCGATAGCAACGATGACATCTTGATTGGTACGCTCCGCACGACCTTTACCTTCTAGTCAGGTTTGGTTTGAAATTCTAGATGAATTGACCCCGCTTTATTGCGGGGTTTTTTAATATCTCAAAACCCCAGCGACGAACCGTAGTATAATAGGAGTTGTTGATGGTAGCTTGCTCAAGCAAGTCTAGACTCCCGTGGATTTGTCCTGTAAAAACGAGTATGCGATCGCGGCTCTCATCGAACTTGCCGCCAATTACGATAGTGGCGAACCCCTACAAATTCGCCAGATTTCTGCACAACAACAGATTCCTGACCGCTATTTAGAGCAACTTCTAGCAACTTTGCGGCGCGGTGGGTTGATTAAATCGCAACGGGGTGCCAAAGGTGGCTATGTGTTAGCTCGCCAACCCTGGGACATTACCCTGCTTGAAGTTGTGAAGTGTTTAGATGGGCTAGAGTCAGAGCCAATTTCACAAGAGTCGGCGTTGGGAACAACCGAAGGAACAGTCATTCACGAAGTTTGGCAAGAAGTGCATGCTGCTGCTAACGCGGTGTTGCAGACCTATACCTTGAAAGATTTGTGTGAAAAGCGCGACGCTCGCCGTCAGCTTGACATCATGTATTACATCTAAATTTTTGCTGGAAAGAGGGTACAGGCTTTGCCTCGACCCAACTTAGAAGAATCCACGCATTCTGATTTGCCCTCTTATTGGACTGGTAATTACCCATGCGTATTGCTCAAAACGTTACCGAACTGATTGGTCGTACTCCGTTAGTGCAGCTTAATCGTATCCCTCAAGCTGAGGGATGTGTGGCTCAAATTGTGGTTAAGCTCGAAGGGATGAATCCGTCCGCTTCGGTGAAAGACCGGATTGGCATCAGCATGATTGAGGCAGCAGAGCGAGAAGGTTTAATCACCCCTGGCAAGACTGTCTTGGTTGAACCTACTTCGGGCAATACAGGCATTGCGCTGGCAATGGCCGCTGCTGCCAAAGGTTATCGCTTGATCTTGACCATGCCTGAAACGATGAGCGCTGAGCGTCGTGCGATGCTGCGTGCTTATGGCGCTGAGCTAGAACTAACACCTGGCATTGAAGGCATGAGTGGCTGCATTCAACGCGCTCAGCAGATTGTTGACACCGTTGCCGATGCTTATATGCTGCAACAGTTTCGCAACCCCGCAAACCCCAAAATTCACCGCGAAACAACCGCCGAAGAAATTTGGGCAGACACCGATGGCCAAGTTGATATGATTGTGGCTGGGGTTGGAACAGGTGGCACGATTACCGGCGTGGCTGAGGTGATCAAACAGCGCAAACCTGAGTTCCGCGCGATCGCCGTTGAGCCTACCAACAGTCCAGTCTTGTCGGGTGGTCGGCCTGGCCCCCACAAAATCCAAGGGATTGGGGCTGGGTTTGTGCCCCCCGTGTTGAATGTCAACCTGATCGATGAAGTCATTGCTGTGAGTGACGAAGACGCGATCGCCTATGGTCGTCGGCTGGCTCGTGAAGAAGGTCTACTTTCTGGGATCTCAAGTGGTGCAGCGCTTTATGCAGCCATTCAAGTGGGGCGTCGCCCAGAGTCAAAAGATAAGTTGATTGTGGTAATTCAACCGAGCTTTGGTGAGCGCTACCTGAGTACCCCCCTCTTCCAAGACCCAGAACTAATGGTGGCAAATTAAAACTGAGAGTCGTTCTCAGCCCGATACGTGCCTCCCCCCAGTGCTGGAGGAGGCACTCCCCCAGGCAGGACTTGATCTATTTAGAACAAGGCGCAATGCTTTTATTACCAGGAGTTTTCTCAGTTTGAGATGCCTGGTTTTTTACTGCTGACGGCTCAGTCGCCCGACTAGAATGAAATCATGGCTACTCCGAATCACTACCAAACCCTAGAAGTCAGTCCAGCGGCGACTCAGACCGAAATTAAGCACGCTTACCGTCGGTTGGCAAAATTGTTTCACCCCGACAGCAATCAAGCGGCCTCTAACCACGACAAAATCGCTCGCATTAATGCCGCCTATGAAGTGCTGAGGGATCCGGAGCGGCGGCGGAGCTATGACCAAGAACGGGCCTACTACTCTCGCTTAGAATCCGCAGGTTTCAGTGTTGAGCGGAGCAGTCGTCAAGAGCGCACTGCTGCCGCCCAAGCTCGTTATCGCCAAGACCAAAAAACGTCTCAACAAGCAGATAGCGATCTTCAGCTATGGCTAAAGCAGGTTTATACGCCCGTTACCCGCTGGCTCAACCAAATTCTCAAATCCCTCAAAGCTCAGATTGATGAATTGTCGGCAGACCCCTTTGATGATGAGTTGATGGAGGCATTTCAGGCTCATTTAGAAGAGTGCCATGATCTCCTCGGTCGAGCCGAAAAATCCTTTGAGTCGCGCCCCAATCCCTCTCGTGCAGCCAAAGCTGCAGCAAACCTTTACTTTTGCATGAACCAAATCGGGGATGGCATTGAGCAACTAGAGCAATTTACGTTGAACTACGACGACCAGTATTTGCATACCGGACAAGAGCTATTTCGGATTGCGGCTGGGCTACGGCGAGAAGCACAAGCAGCCGTGCGAGAAATTCAAGCTTAGAAGTAATTGCTTGGGTAGTAAGGGCGATCGCCCTATGCTTTTCCTAGATCTCTATCTGTTCCGGGTTGGTTTTTACCAATTCTTAAATCTGAGTGGCTAGAGTCGAACCATATGGGTGCTACCTCTGTTTTTTCAAAGGGATTAAGGATCTACCTCAAGGAGTTACACGTCACGTATGGGTCTTAATCGCAGACACTTCCTTTTGTTTTTGAGTGCGGGTCTTGGCACCGCTGCCTGTGGCAAGTTTCCTGTATCGACTCAAGCACCCAGTGGCACAACTAGCATTCAATTGCCATTTCAACCCATTAAGGGGCCAATGCCGTTAGGGGTCACAGTGGCAAACCAAAAGATCAACCAGGCCAGCTTGTATGCCGTTCAGCCGATCGCACCTGAACAGCAAATTAAGGATTACCGTTCCTATGAGGTGCTGGATGATCTGGTGTTGCCAGAAGACTACACCTATGAGGTTTTAGCATCCTGGGGCGATCGCGTGGGTGATTCGCGCTTTGGCTACAACAACGATTACCTCTCGTTTATCCCCACAACCGAAGGTGAAGGCTACTTGGTCAGCAATTTTGAATACATCAGTGCCGTTCCCTGGCAACAAAGCTTTGAACAAGTGGTTGGCAAAAAGCTGCCTTTTAGAGAAGCTGACGCTGCCGTGCGGCAAGCCATTAAAGCCATTCGGGATGACAAAGTGCCGGGGCTCAACGCTTATGCTTTGCCCGATAGCGACCCAACCAAGCAGAAGGTGAAAGAAATCTGCAAAGAAGCCTTGATTGACCAGGGTATCGGTGTGATTTCTTTACGCAAGCTGCCAGATGGTCAGTGGGAGCGCACCAACTCCGATCGAGATCGGCGCATCACTGGCATTTCTGGCTTAGAAGATAGTCGCTATCTGAAAGCGACAGGGCCAGCTACCCTCATCTTCCAAAAAACCAAAGGGCAAGGCTACGTTGACCAGCTCGGCAACAAAATTATTGGCACGTTTCAAAACTGTGCAGGCGGCACAACACCCTGGGGCACTGTCCTGAGTGCCGAAGAAAATATCCAGGTGCAGGTGCCCGAACCCGTTTTTGCCGATGGCACATCCCTCGATCCCGTCAACCGCCCTTTTAACATTACCGATGAAGAATTAACCGGGCTGGGCAATGTTTTTGGCTTAGCGGGCAACAAATACGGCTGGATTGTTGAAGTTGACCCCGCCAATTCCAAAGACTACGGCACCAAACATACCTGGATCGGGCGTTATCGCCACGAAGCCGTTGGAGTGCGGGCGGAGGCTGGCAAAAAACTGGCGTTTTACTCTGGGTGCGATCGCCGGGGTGGTCATATTTACAAGTTTGTCAGCAGCGGGGTGATCAAAGACCCCAAAGACAAAGCCAACTCCAAGCTTCTCGAAGACGGTATGCTCTATGCTGCGCAATTTAACCAAGACGGCACAGGCAGATGGATTCCACTCCGACCCGAAACGCCTGTTGACCCGACACCACCGACCTTTCTAACGGGGGTGATGCTGCCTCTGCCGTTGCGTCCTGCCGGGGGAATTTTTCAAGCCGATGACGATGCCCAAATCGAAGAATTTAAGCAGAAGTTCAAAACACTGGCAGACCTGTATGTTGGTAGCAATGCCGAAAAACAAGGCGCGATTCTGATCGACGCTCACTATGCCGCGAATGCGATCGGCGCAACCTGCACCGCCCGTCCTGAAGATACGGATATTGCACCTGATGGTTCTCTCTTTATCACTTTCACCTCAGGCGCAATCAGCAAAGAGGATGGTAGCCCCGACCTGCGCATCTTTAGGGGGCCACGAGACGAGGCAGGCTATGAATTTGGTTGGATTATGCGGCTAATCGAAACCGACAACCAACCGGATGCGATGACCTTTAAGTGGGAAATGGCCGCCACTGGGGGCGAGGTAGCAGATGGTGGCATGGGGTTTGCGAACCCTGACAATCTGGCGTTTGACCCCAAAGGGAACTTGTGGATGGTCACGGATATGTCAACCGATAAGTTGAACAGCGCCGTTGGGGCCAATCGGCTCGAAAAATCAGGTGCGCCTGTGAAACCCTCTGGCCTGCGCGGCCTTTACGGCAACAACACGATCTGGTACATCCCGATGTCAGGCGAAAACGCAGGTCAACCCTATCTATTTGGCTACGGCCCGATGGAATGCGAAGTGACTGGCCCCTGCTTCACGGCAGATAACTCAACTCTATTTTTAGCGGTGCAACATCCGGGTGAGGTGTACGGCATTCGCAAAGACATGGCCCAAGAAGAACGTCAGTTTGCAATGCGCACCACAACTGGGCAAGAGTTTATGCAGAACCGCAAGGTGCCCCTTGGTTCAAACTGGCCTGGTAAACAGGCTAACGAACCGCCCAAACCTTCTGTCGTTGTTGTTCGTCGCAAAACAGCAGGAGCCGCGATCTCTTAGGATTGCAGCTTCAATCATGCCCACAATTTGACGGGTGGGTTTAGCGGCAAAATTCACACGCGGCCTGACTTGGATGCCTCCTTAACCGATCGGGTTGCAGGCGTTAGGTAAACGTGTCAGGCACCGGAATCGGTAGAATGCAATAGCTACCAAACACTTTGAGGGTTTCGGTGCAGCGGGTTAACTCGGCTAGGGCAGCTTGCACAGACGGCTCCATGCTGTCAGCTTCCAGGTCAATAAAAAAGAGGTAGTCACCCAACGACTTTTTTGTCGGGCGTGACTCAATCCGGCTCAGGTTGATATTGCTTTCAGCTAAGACTTGCAGAGGTTTGACCAGCGCACCAGGAATGTCGTGGACGCTAAACGCCAGCGAGGTGCGATCGCCCCCGCTAGAAGGTTGCAAACTCAACACCCAAAAACAGGTGCAATTGTCGGGATGATCATTAATTGGGCTAGCCAGAATGGGCACTTCATACAGAGAAGCTGCCCGCTGCGACGAAATCGCGCCAATCGTCGGGTCATCATCTAAATGTTGCAGCGCTTCTGTTGTGGAATTGGTGGGGATCAGTTGCGCATTGGGTAAATGAGTTTCGAGCCAGCCCTGACATTGAGCCAAAGCTTGAGGGTGAGAATAGATCGTTTGGATCGGCTCAATTGTTGCAGCCCGCGACAGAAGGGCATGTGAAATCGGCAAAATCAACGCCGACTGAATCCGCAAATTGTCAAACTGCCATAACGCGTCTAGCGTTGTCGTGACACTGCCTTCAACCGAGTTTTCGACAGGCACGACGGCTATATCGACCTGACCCAAAGCCGCCGCCTTAAGGCTTTGCATAATGCTGGGGTAAGGGCAAAGAATCGCCTGCTCATTTTGTTTTTCGAGCCAGTTCGCATAGAGCAGCGCAGCAGCTTCCGCATTGGTGCCAGCGGGGCCTAGATGAGCGATCGATACAGCCATATTTTCTTAAGCTAGAACCCCTCCAAACAGTTGGCTTGTTTAGATAACAGCCTTCAAGACACTTATCATACCCCTCTGATTGCTGGTTAATCAGCCAGATCAGGCGACATTTATATTTAATTTGCCATCAAAGTTCACAGAATGAACATTTTGTCAATTGCGTGGATGGTTTAATCGTGTCTAAGTGTTGGAAATTTATGGATTCTGAAATTGCATCACTCTAATGCAATAAATTCATAATTTGAAATATTTTGTGACGTTTGATACGAATTCCGACTGGTATCGCCACTAATCTACATTCATCCTCAAAACCGACCACAAGAAGAGCCAGGTTGCTTTCCTGGTCAGCTTTTTAACATCTGTTTCCGCTGGATAATCCGTTCAAGAGGGAATCACTATGACAGGGACGCTTCCATCAGCAGCTACCCTTAATAAGTTTGAAAAAATCAAGTCTGAAAAAGATGGATTGGCCGTTAAAGCGGAGATTGATCACTTCGCCCAGATTGGCTGGGAAGCAATGGATGAAGGCGATCGCGATTACCGTCTAAAGTGGCTGGGGGTATTCTTTCGCCCAGTCACACCGGGTAAGTTCATGATGCGGTTGCGGATTCCAAATGGGGTACTGTCAAGTGAACAGATGCGCACATTAGCAGAAATCGTGCAGCGCTATGGTGATGATGGCAATGCTGACATCACGACGCGACAGAACCTGCAACTGCGCGGCATTCGTCTTGAAGATTTGCCAGACATTTTAGAGCGTATTCGCCAAGCTGGATTAACCAGTGTGCAGTCAGGCATGGATAATGTGCGCAACATTACTGGCTCCCCTGTGGCTGGCATTGATGCCGATGAGTTATTTGACACGCGCGAGTTGGTGAATCAGGTGCAAGATTTGATCACCAATAAAGGAGAAGGAAACTCCACTTTCACCAATCTGCCCCGTAAGTTCAACATTGCGATCGCAGGTTGCCGCGATAACTCCGTTCACGCTGAGATCAATGACATCGCCTTTATTCCTGCCTATCAGAATGAAGTCTTTGGGTTTAACGTCTTAGTCGGTGGCTTCTTCTCAGCTAAGCGCTGTGCAGCAGCGATTCCGATGGATGTGTGGGTCACACCCGATGAGGTAGTCGCCCTGTGTGAAGCGATTCTGATTGTCTATCGCGATCATGGTCTGCGGGCTAACCGCCAAAAAGCCCGTTTAATGTGGCTGATCGATGAATGGGGCGTTGACAAGTTTCGCGCTGAGGTCGAGCAACAACTGGGGCGATCGCTCACAAAGGCGGCGGCCAAAGACGAAATCGTGTGGGATAAGCGCGACCACATCGGCGTTTATGCTCAAAAGCAAGCTGGGTTGAACTATGTTGGGTTACACGTTCCTGTTGGGCGACTGTATGCCACTGATATGTTTGACCTGGCTCGCCTGGCCGATGTTTACGGAAGTGGCGAACTCCGTTTGACCGTCGAGCAAAATGTCGTTATCCCCCATGTGCCTGACGCACATCTGGAGCCACTTTTACAGGAATCCCTGCTGCAAAAGTTTTCGGTTGCACCGAGTCCTTTATCTCGCTCGCTTGTTTCTTGCACTGGCAGCCAGTTTTGTAACTTTGCCCTGATTGAAACCAAAAATCGTGCGCTGGCTCTGATCACAGAGTTGGAAACTGAACTCGATTGTCCTAAGCCGATTCGGGTTCATTGGACAGGCTGCCCCAACTCCTGTGGGCAACCGCAAGTCGCTGATATTGGCATGATGGGCACCAAAGTTCGCAAAGACGGCAAAACCGTCGAAGGGGTAGACATTTACATGGGCGGCAAAGTCGGCAAAGATGCCGAGCTTGGCTCCTGTGTGATGAAGGGAATTCCCTGTGAGGATCTGAAGCCAATTCTCAAAGACTTGATGATCGAACATTTTGGCGCTAGCCCACGAACTGCCGTAGCCGTTGACTAACGAGGCTTAAAGTGAGTTGACTGACAAGACGCGGTGACACAGGCGATCGCGGTTTAATCCTCACACATTTTTTCTATTCTGATACTTCTAAGGAAATCTATGAGCAACGTATCTCGACGTAAGTTTATTTCGTTGGCTGGAGCCACGGCTGCTGGTACTTTTCTAGTACATGGCTGTAGTTCAGGTAACAAAGCAGGATCAGGTACAAGCCCAAGTGCGGCTCCTGCGGCTAATGTCAATCCTGCAGATGCCCCCGAAGTAACAACTGCCAAGCTTGGCTTTATTGCCCTGACAGATGCGGCACCGTTAATCATTGCTAAAGAGAAAGGCTTCTACGAGAAGTACGGCATGAAAGACGTAGAGGTCATCAAGCAAGCGTCTTGGGGCACAACCCGCGACAACTTAGTGGTTGGTTCGGCTGGTGGCGGCATTGATGGTGCCCATATTCTTACTCCAATGCCCTATCTAATCTCGACGGGTAAGGTCACGGATGGTAAGAAAGTGCCAATGTTTATCCTGGCGCGGTTAAATCTGAATGGTCAAGGGATTCAATTGTCAAATGACTATAAGGATTTGAAGATTGAAACGGATAGCTCGCCCTTAATGGATGCCTTCTCAAAGGCAAAAGCGGCTGGTAAAAACGAAATCAAGTGCGCGATGACGTTTCCGGGTGGAACGCACGATATGTGGATTCGCTACTGGTTAGCAGCTGGTGGCATCAACCCGGATAAGGATGTTTCAACCATTGTTGTGCCACCGCCACAAATGGTTGCCAACTTAAAAACAGGCACGATGGAAGCCTTCTGCGTGGGTGAACCCTGGCCGCTTCAAACTGTGAACCAAAATCTTGGCTATAACGCGCTAACCACGGGTGAACTTTGGAAAGATCATCCTGAGAAAGCTTTCGCTATGCGGGCTGACTGGGTGGAAAAGAACCCGAAGGCAACCAAAGCATTGTTGATGGCGGTGCAAGAGGCGCAGATATGGTGTGACAATGATGAGAATAAGGAGGAAATGTGCAAAATCTTATCAAAGCGAGAATGGTTTAAGGTGCCCTACGACGACATCATTGACCGTTCATTAGGTAAGTTCAACATGGGCAGTCGTCAGTTTGAAAGCAAGGATTTAATGCAGAAATACTGGCGTGATAATGCATCCTATCCCTACCAAAGTCATGATCTTTGGTTTTTAACTGAGAACATTCGTTGGGGCTATTTTGCACCCGACACAGATACGAAGAAGCTAGTTGCCGCTGTAAACCGAGAAGATCTCTGGCGCGAAGCTGCGAAAGCGATTGGTCAAGAGGCTGCGATTCCCAAGAGTCCTTCTCGCGGTGTTGAGACCTTCTTTGATGGAGTCAAGTTTGATCCCGAAAATCCATCTGCCTATCTGAAGTCCCTCAAAATCAAAAAAGTCTAAGTCACCGGGGAACCGGGGCGATCGCGCTGGTTCCCCACCTTAAAGCCCTGGTTTTGCCTGTCCTCATTTAAAAACTGCGAGAGAGTTTATGGCTGTAAGTGCAACCCGTCTTAAGTCTGCCAATCTAGCGAAAGATTTACTGCTCAAGTTTAAGCGCCCCATTCGCCAAACTTTGTTATCTGGTGCTGCCATCCTAGTCTGTTTAGCGATTTGGCAGTTACTCTGTTCAGCGCCCAACTCCCCCTTGCCACCACCCACCAAGGTTGTGAGCGATACATGGGAACTGATTATCGATCCCTTTTTTGATAACGGTGGTGTTGATAAAGGGCTATTCTGGCAGCTTTTAGCAAGCTTGCAACGGGTGGCAATTGGCTTCTCACTGGCCGCCGTTGTTGGGATTGCAGTCGGCATTTTAATTGGAACCAATCGACTGATCTATACCGCGATCGACCCGATTTTCCAGGTATTGCGAACGGTGCCGCCCCTGGCATGGCTACCCATTTCATTAGCGGCAATGAAAGATAACGAACCCGCTGCTATTTTCGTTATTTTCATTACGGCAATTTGGCCCATCTTGATTAACACGGCTGTAGGAGCGCAACAAGTCCCACAGGACTACCGTAACGTTTCTCAAGTTTTACGCCTATCGCAGTTTGAATACTTCACCAATATTCTTTTGCCTGCGACAGTACCTTACGTTTTCACGGGTTTACGGATCGGGGTTGGTTTATCGTGGCTGGCGATCGTGGCGGCTGAGATGTTGATTGGTGGTGTTGGCATTGGCTTCTTTATTTGGGATGCGTGGAATAGTTCACTGATTAGCGAGATTATTCTGGCGTTGATTTATGTCGGTATTGTGGGGCTTTTGCTCGATCGCCTCGTTGCCTTTATCGGTCGTCTGGTTGTGCCACCTGAAACAGATCACTAGCAGCAATTCTCATTTTGAAACATTTGTACTGAAGTCAGAGCCTCTAAAGGCTTGTGCGCTCAATTTTATGAACGGCAGAATGGGTATTCCAGCCATTGATAGCTGTTCAAAATGAATATTTTTGTGAGAATTATTCTCATACTGAGAATTGCTGGATCACTAGGCTCCGGGCGCTTTGAAACTGCACTCTGCCTCTGGTCTATTGTTCAGATTTTGTTCTCTTTCAGTTGCTTATTCCCTATCCTTTCGCCACTGTTCTTGTTACACAGTTGGTTGGTCTGAATCTATCTTTCTCTTCCCACTTGTTGTTTTTTAGGACTAATCGCCATGTCCGTTTTTGTTGAAGTTGACCATATCGATAAGGTATTTCCTTTATCAAATGGCGATCGCTACATTGCTCTCAAAGGAATCGACTTAAAGATCAAGCAGGGTGAGTTCGTGTCACTCATCGGTCACTCTGGCTGTGGTAAGTCCACATTACTCAATATCATTGCTGGTTTAGACCGTCCATCCGTTGGTGGCATCGTCCTAGAAGGGCGAGAGGTGAAGCGACCCGGTCCGGATCGGATGGTGGTATTTCAAAATTATTCGCTGTTACCCTGGCTGACTGTGCGGCAAAATATTGCGCTTGCTGTCAATAAGGTAATGCACAATTTGCCAGCGGGTGAGCGACGCAGCATTATTGAACATCACATTGATCTGGTTGGCTTACGCCATGCCGCCGATAAAAAGCCAGGACAGCTTTCGGGGGGGATGAAGCAACGGGTGGCGATCGCACGGGCATTAGCGATTCGTCCCAAGGTGTTGCTGTTAGATGAACCCTTTGGCGCATTGGATGCGCTGACCCGTGGCAACCTGCAAGAGCAGTTGATGAAAATCTGCGAAGAAAGCCAGATGACCTGCGTTATGGTAACGCACGATGTGGATGAGGCGCTGTTGCTCTCAGACCGGATTGTGATGATGACCAACGGCCCTTCAGCTCGGATTGGGCAAATTTTAGAAGTGCCGATTCCGCGGCCTCGGCAGCGCATGGAGGTGGTGAATCATCCCAGCTACTACGCACTGCGGAATGAGATGATCTACTTCCTGAACCAGCAAAAGCGGGCGAAGAAGCAAAAACTGCAGAAAGCAGATGCGATCGCCCGGCATGGCCTCGAAAAGATCAACTTGGAGTTGGGCTTCATTCCATTAACCGATTGCGCCCCTCTCATTGTCGCTAAAGAAATGGGCTTCTTTGCCAAGCATGGGTTGGAGCAAGTCACCCTGAGTCGCGAACCCAGTTGGAAGGCGATCGCTGAGGGCGTCACGAGCCAGCGCCTAGACGGTGCAGTGATGGTGGCACCGATGCCGCTTGCCCTCTCGTTAGGCATGGGTGGACAAGCCCCTGTGCCAATGGTGTCGGGCATGGTGCTGGCGCGCAATGGCAATGCAATTACGCTCGATCGCGATGTTTACGAGACAGGGGTGCGATCGCTGACAGACTTAAAGGATATGATCGCCCAGACAGCGGACAAGGTGCATACCTTTGGGGTGGTGCATCCCGCTTCGATGCAAAACTTACTACTGCGGTACTGGTTAGCATCCGGCGGCATCGATCCCGACCAAGACGTTAGCCTCGCCACGATTCCACCGCCACAAATGGTGTCGAATCTAATTTCAAACAATATTGACGGCTACTGCGTGGGTGAACCGTGGAACTCACGCGCCGTCCATGAAGGGCTAGGGGTTGTGATGGCAAGCACCCTGGAGCTGTGGTCAGGTCATCCTGAAAAGGTGTTGGGCCTGCGCGAAGATTGGGTGAATACCTATCCTCAGACTGCGATCGCCCTGATTAAAGCCTTGCTCGAAGCCTGCGAATTCTGCGACGATCGCCGCAACCGTGAAGAGGTTTTGGCACTGCTCTGCCGCCCTGAGTATGTTGGCACCGCACCAGAATACACACGGCCTGGTTTCATCGATGCTTACAACAAAGGCATGGGTGAAGAACCGAAAATGCACTATCGCTTTAACCAGTTCTATGTGGATCAGAGTACATTCCCCAGTCCGAATGAGGGCTTATGGATGTTGACCCAACTGGCTCGTTGGGATATTACGTCCTTCCCCAAAAACTGGGTCGAAGTACTAGAGCGCAACTACCGTCTCGATCTCTATGGTGAAGCGGCACGGCAACTGGGCTTACCCGATACGGAGCCAGAGCGGGGAACGTTTCAACTGTTTGATGGCATGATTTTTGACCCGAATGACCCGCTTGGTTATCTCAATCGATTTACGATTCGCCATGCAACTCGTGTCGAAGAAGCGATCCTGCCAGACCCAGCGACACTGCCTGTCTAACAATCCAGAACGATTCTGACGCACCCGTTGACCTTTCATCTTTTCTAAATTTATGACGAGCCAAATCTTAACCAGTCCTCAACCCGTTCAACTTCAACCGAGCGTTCCTTATTTGGAGTTAGAAAACATTTCAAAGGTTTATCCGACTTCCAATGGCCCTTACACGGTGATGGAAAACATCAACTTAACCATTAATGAAGGCGAATTTGTTTGTGTGATTGGGCACTCAGGCTGTGGCAAAACGACCATGTTAAACATGGTGTCGGGGTTCGCAAAACCAACCACGGGTGAAGTTCGCCTGCAAGGGCAGCGCATCACGCGCCCCGGTCCTGATCGGATGGTGGTGTTTCAAAACTACGCACTCTTACCCTGGAAGACCGCTTTTGAGAATGTCTACCTGGCCGTGAATGCGGTGCAGCCCGAAAAGCCACGGCGTGAAAAGCTCGAAATTGTGCGATCGCACCTGGCGATGGTAGGGCTAGAAGAAGCGATGCACAAAAAACCGGGGCAACTCTCTGGTGGGATGAAGCAACGGGTGGCGATCGCCCGCGCCCTCTCAATCTGTCCGCAAGTGTTGATCTTAGATGAACCCTTTGGCGCACTCGATGCGATTACCAAAGAGGAGTTGCAAGAAGAACTGTTGAAAATCTGCGACACGCACAAAGTTACGGTCATGATGATCACCCATGACATCGACGAAGCTTTGTTTTTGGCAGACCGGGTTGTGATGATGACCAATGGCCCACAGGCAACTGTTGGCGAGATTATGGACGTTCCCTTTGATCGGCCCCGCGATCGCGCCCGACTGATGGAAGATCCTCGCTATTACACCCTTCGCAACCAGGCACTCGACTTTTTATTCAGTCGTTTTGCTCACCACGAAGATTAGTGCTGGTATCTCAAACAAGTCAGCAGCGAGAAATAGCAGGGTGAATCAACAAGATATTTTTCCAACCGATTGAGGCTACTTCAATCTAATTAAAATCATCTGATGTTGGTTCGCATTGCTTACTACTAAATGATTTCGCCAGGGTACACCCAAATGTATCCTTTCTAAATCCTCTTAATTTACGCATCTTACTTTCTAACTATGACCGAACCGACCAAAACGCTCTGTCCATACTGTGGGGTTGGTTGCGGGCTAGAGGTTCTGCCTCCGGCTCTGCCTGGTAAGGCTGTAAATCGTGATAAAGAGGGTTACCCGATCTGGCAGGTGCGGGGCGATCGCGCTCACCCCTCCAGTCAAGGCATGGTTTGCGTCAAGGGCGCAACGGTCGCCGAGTCACTGCACAAAGATCGGCTGTTGCACCCGATGCTACGAGATTCGCTGGATGAACCGTTTCGCCGAGTTAGCTGGGATGAAGCCTTACAACGCATTGTCGATCGCATTCAAACCGTGCGATTTACGCAAGGAGCGGATGCAATCTGCATGTATGGCTCAGGCCAGTTTAATACCGAGGATTATTACATCGCCCAGAAGCTCTTAAAAGGATGCTTGGGCACCAATAATTTTGATGCCAACTCTCGCTTATGCATGTCTTCAGCCGTATCAGGTTATATCCAGAGTTTAGGCTCTGATGGCCCTCCGTGCTGCTACGAAGACTTAGACCTAACCGACTGCGCCTTTCTGATTGGGACAAACACTGCCGAGTGTCATCCGATTATCTTTAATCGACTGCGAAAACATCATAAAAAGCATTCGCAGGTTCGTCTCATTGTCGTTGACCCACGCCGGACTGAAACGGCTCAAGCGGCCGATTTGCACTTAGCGATTCGACCTGGCACCGATATTGATTTACTGAATGGCATTGCCCACCTGTTAGTGCGCTGGGGTGATATTCATCCCGAATTTATTGAAGAATGCACGACTGGGTTTGCCTCACTAATGGAAGTCGTGCCGCACTACTCACCAGAGATTGTCGCCGATCGCTGTGGCATTTCGGTTGAAGACCTGGAAACAGCTGCGCGCTGGTGGGGCGAGTCGCAACGGGTGTTATCGCTCTGGTCAATGGGGCTAAATCAATCGTCTGAGGGAACGGCTAAAACTCGTTCGCTGATCAACCTGCACCTTCTCACCGGGCAGATTGGCAAACCAGGGGCCGGGCCGTTTTCACTGACAGGACAACCCAACGCAATGGGTGGTCGCGAAGCTGGAGGACTCAGCCACTTACTGCCGGGATATCGGTTTGTCAACAATCCTGAGCATCGAGCGGAGGTTGAGCAATTTTGGGGCCTGGAACCCGGACAAATTGCCGCTCAGCCTGGCTATTCTGCTTGGGAGATGATTACGGCACTCGAACGCGGAGAAGTTGGGTTGTTTTGGATTGCCGCAACTAATCCCGTTGTGAGTATGCCTGATCTAGTGCGAACCAAAGCCGCCCTGCGGCGATCGCCCTTCACGGTCTACCAGGATGCCTACTACCCGACTGAGACGAGTGCCTATGCTCACGTTTTGCTACCAGCAGCACAGTGGAGTGAGGCTCCTGGTGTTGTGACCAACTCTGAGCGACGGGTTACACTTTGCAATCAGTTCCGTACGCCACCGGGGGAAGCGCGGCCTGATTGGGTCATCTTTGCAGAGGTAGGGCGACGACTGGGCTTCCGCAAGCAGTTTGCCTTCAACGCTGTCGGAGAAGTATTTGACGAGTTTGTGCAGTTGACCCGCGATCGCCCCTGCGATATGTCAGGTTTAAGTCACGATCGCCTCCAACGAGAAGGGCCGTTGCAATGGCCTTGCCCCGAAACAGAAACCCCTGTGCCCCCCCAAGCAACAGGTCTAAACCGCTGGTTGCGCTGGCTATTGCATCGCAATGAAGAACAGCAGCAACCCGCTAAACGGTTGTACACCGATCTACGATTCAACACACCGGATGGCCGCGCGCGCTTTCAGGGCTACCACTCCAGAGGCGTGGCAGAGCCGCCGGATCCTGATTTTCCATTTGTGTTAACAACGGGCAGACTTTACGGGCACTGGCACACTCAAACCCGCACGGGGCGCATTCCCAAAACGCGCCAGATGCATCCAGAACCCTTTATCGAAATCCACCCACGCGATGCAGAGAAACTAGGTATTGAGCAAAACAAACCTGTGAATGTGCGATCGCGCCGAGGCTCTGCCTGCTTTAAAGCCAAAGTGACAACGGCGATCGCTCCCGGTACGGTCTTCGTGCCGATGCATTGGGGCACGCTCTGGGCCGAAAACGCCGAGGCAAATGCATTGACCCATCCAGAGGCATGTCCTGACTCAAAGCAACCCGAACTTAAAGCGTGTGCGGTGCAGCTTGTCCTTGCCGATGTCAAGCAAGCGGAAACAGCCAAAGTCGAAGAGCGATCGGGCAAACTCGAAACAGCTTCGTTATAGTATCAAATCCGTTTCATCAATCATTAATTCAGGCGTTGCTGATCGGGTGTACGAATTTCGTAAGGGCGTTTTGCAAAACGCCCCTGGTGTGGGCATGCTTATCCCAAAAGCATATCTACATTCAGAAACGCCTGAATTCGGGTTGCGTAGATTCAATCTTTGCCCCTACACGGCGGCTAAATCCATTGTGCTGAGTTTGCCATCTTCCATTCGCAGCAGGCGATCGGCGACATCTAAAATGCGGTTGTCGTGTGTCACCATCACCACCGAAGAACCTTGTTTCTTCGCTAAGGATTGCATGATGTCCACCACATCGCGGCCTGACTTTTTATCCAGCGAGGCGGTTGGTTCGTCTGCCAGAATGATTTTGGGTTCACTGACCAGAGCACGCGCGATCGCCACCCGTTGTTTTTGACCCACCGATAACTCATTGGGGTAGTAGTTGACAAACTCACCTAAACCGACAGAAGCCAGCATGGCACAGGCTTTTTCACGGCGATCGCTCTCACTTAAGCCATTGTGCAACTCCATCGACATCTGCACATTTTGCCGCGCGGTGAGCGAGTTGAGTAAGTTATGCGCCTGAAAGATATAGCCAATATTGCGGCGTAGCTCAACCAGCAAGCTTTTAGGGGCATGTCGCAACTCGTTGCCTAACACCTTCATGCTGCCTTCTTGGGTTGATCGCAGTGCGCCAATCAGGGTCAGCAGCGTCGTTTTAGCTCGACCATAAGAATGCCCTCCTAGGAAGAAGATTTTGGAGATGAACGGGTTTGTTGCACGGCTTGTCGTAGTCGTTCTATCAGATGTTCGTTGTCAGGAATTAGGTAATTCCCTGAAGGGCG